>ENA-UERG01001792-UERG01001792.1-human-gut-metagenome-genome-assembly--contig:-NODE-1792-length-16810-cov-5.087970_pt1 | contig 16810 bp, 11 predicted proteins | sample MGYA00242954_ERZ507954 | MGnify/ENA primary metagenome ERZ507954 (study PRJEB26167, sample SAMN06115478) | human gut metagenome | host: Homo sapiens | place: China:Sichuan | collected 2015-01-21... | reverse complement strand
TCGACTTTTTTTAATTTTTATTCACAAATGCTTGACAAGCGCCAAACGGTGTGATATAATGAAATATCAGATTTTCCATAGGAGGGAATTTATGAATTACTTCGTGGCTCTTGTTCTGGGCGGAACGTTGGTATCGGTCGCCGTCGGCGCACTGTTGGGACTGTTCCGTGGTATGCGGCGCTCGATTCTGCGCGCGGCGCTTCTGGTACTCTGCTTTGTTCTGGCACTTGCTCTTTGCGGGTCTGTTTCCAACGCGATTGTCAACATCAAAATCAGCGACGGCAAAACGATTGAGGAGCTGTTGGCAAGCAGTTTTTCCGAGGGCGGTAAGGCAGTCACCGACATTGTGATTCCGATGGCGCAGGCATTTGCAAAGGTAATTGCGTTTGTTGTGATTTTCGGACTGTTGCAGTTTGTCACATGGATTCTGGTGTTCCCGATTCTCAAACTGGTTCTGCGCCCGCTGATTGGCAGAAGAGCGCACGCACGTTTGCTCGGCACGGTGCTCGGCGCGGCTTGCGGTCTGTTTGTTGCGTTTGCGGTTTATGCTCCGATTAACGGTTTGTTGATCGAGGCGGGCAAATTGGCTTCCATTGATCTTTCTTCCGTCACAAGCGACAGCGCGTCCGGTACGCAGGTTGACGACATGATGACGGTCAAAGACAGCGGCATTACGGAGTACAGCACCTCCGGCATCAGCAAGTTCTACAGCGGCATTGGTGGCGGCTTCTACCGTTCGCTCTCGACCGTGGAGAACAAGGACGGCGAGAAGGTGCCCATTTCTTCGCAGATTGACGCGCTGTCTGCCGCCGCAAAGCTGGCAACCAAGGCTGCCGCACTGAAGAATGTGACCAATCCCGACGGTACGATCAACGTGGACAGCGTCAGAGAGCTTGCCAAGGCTCTGACCGAGATGGATGAGCTGACGCCCGAGGCGAAGAAGGCGCTCAACGGTATGCTGAAGAGCGCGACCGAGTCGCTCGGCGACGATGTTCCCGAAGCCATCAAGAATCTGGACGTTGAAAACATCGACTTCAAGAGCGAGGGCGAGTTACTGCTCACCGCGGCAGATGTGATGGAAAAGGACGGCAACCTCGACGATGTTGACATGACGAAGCTTGTAAACGATTGCTCCAAGAGCACCGTGATTCTGGACACGCTGGTGGATTCCGACGTGACGATTCCCGTTGACGGCGAGAAGCGCGCCGAGGTTGACGCGGCGATCGCTGATCTGGAGTCCAAGACCGGCAACGAGGCGGTTGACGAGGCGACCATCGCCAAGCTGAAGGCGCTGTTCGGCGACGGGGCTAATTAAGGGATAAGACCTTGGGCTTTGCCCAAACCCACTTAGGGGACTTCTTAAGGAAGAAGTAACGCTTCGCTACTGGCGGTTGCTTTGCAACCGCCACCCCTAAGAACCTTCAAGACCTTTACTGCAAGGGGATTTTCGACCCTCTTTTTTTGTTGTGCGGATTCGTAGCACGGAATACGGCTACACAAAATCCACGCAACAAAAAGCAAGAGGAAAAAATCCCCTTGCTTAAAGTTCTTGAAGGTTCTTGAAATTGGATTGCAAGCAATCCAATTTTCACTTCATTTTAAGAAGTTTCCTAAGCAGGCCTCGGGGCAGAGCCCCGAGGCCTGCTCACTCGCCTTTAACCATCTGTAAATAAGGGAGTGCGCGGTAGCCCATGCGGCGGTAGAGCTTTTGGGCGCGCTCGTTGTCCGGCTCTACTTCAAGACGGTAGCGCGCCGCAGGGTGCGTCGACTCCAGAAACGCAAAGAAAGCACTGCCCGCGCCAAGCCCCCGATAGGCAGGGCGGAGATAAAGCTCGTCCAACCAGATGTTGACGCCGCCCGCCTCGCGACTGTAGGTCTTGACCAGAAGCGCGTAGCCGACGGCGGCGCCGCCCGATTCCATCAGATAGCATTCCAGATAGACGTCGGAGCGCATCAACTCGTCGAACGCCCGCTCGTGGTACGCAGAGGGGACGGGGTGCAAAACCGCGTCGGAGGTGTAGAATTCCTCGCTCATCGCAAGAAATTCCGCGCGGTCGCGCGGCTCGAGACGGCGGAACGTAATTGCTGATCCGTTCATAACAATTCCTTTCGTTTGTTCGCTGTATTCCTATATTCCTGTATCCATTATACCGAGCCGTACACAAAATGTCAAGGAAAAATGATTGCTTTTCACCTTTTGTTTACAAAAACATTCTTTTTAAATCGAAAATCATCGGTTTGAGCAGATTTCAGTGGTGTTTTTTACCTCTGCGCTTGACAAAAAGAAAAAAATGTGCTATACTGTTGTTAATACAGGCGACCGAGCGTCGGCGACCTGTAAAATTTTACGGAGGTTTTTCAAATGAAGAGAAAAACTTTGCACACATGGCTTTCCTGCGTGGCACTTCTGCTCGCATGCCTGATGGTGATGACTGTTCTGGCAGGCTGCAAGAACCCCTCGGAAAACCCGACCGGCACAGGCACGGGCTACGGTACATCGACCGAAGCTCCCGCAACGACCACCGGTAAGTCCGATAAGACCGAAGGTCCTGAGTTCCCCGAGGCTTGCGACAACCATAAGGGCAACTTTATCTGCGAGAACTGCGGCAAGCGCATGACCCCGAACGGCTTCTTCACCACGATGAAGGCGACCGAAGCGGACGAAGCAATCAACGTTCTGGTTGATAACCTGAGCGTGACCGCAAAGGGCGACCTGATCAAGATCGAAAAGGCGGAACTGACCCTGAAGTTGGTGAACAACGTTCCGGTCGTAACCGGATACGCAAAGGGCACTGTCACCGAGAAGGGCGAAACGGAAGCCACCCCGTTTGAAGGCACTTTGATCCTGAAGGACGGCAAGATTTCCGTTGCGGCAACCGCTACCCCGTATGGCAAAACCGAAAATGCCGAGTCTTATGCATCGCTGGAAACTCTGCTGAGCGAGCTTCCCAATGGCATCGGCACGGTGATCGGCGAGATTCTGCCGAAGCTTCCCGCGTTTATCAACGGTCAGCTGATTCCCGCCCTCAAAGCGATCGTGGAAGCACATCCCGAACTTGAGGATATCTGCGCGAGAATCGCGGATCTCTTCCTGACGGTTACCAAGACCGATAACGGTTACACCGTTGCGCTGTCGTTTGACCGCCTGCTGGCACTGAACGAGAAGTTCAAGACCGTAAAGATCGGCGAGTTCTATGACTCCATTCTCGGCGAGGGTGCGTTTGCCAAACTGAAGACTTATGCAAACGACATCTTCGGAAAGACGGTTTCCGACGTGTTGGGTGAACTCAAGGCTGAGGGCATCAACGTTGTGGCGCTGATGAAGATGGTGAACTCGCTCCTGCCTGTAGATGAGAACGGTAAAACCGTTATGAGCCAGGTTCTGGAGCAGATGGAGAACGAGAAGTTCCTCGCTACCACGATCGGTCAGCTGTTTGTAGAGACCGATCAGGCGCTGACTGCCGAGCAGATCAAGGCTCTGCAGGAGAAGTTCGCGTCTGTGCTCAATGCGGTAGAAGCCATGACCGTTTGGGAAGGCATTGAGGATCTGATGTCCAAGGGCGATGAAAATCGGCCGATCGAGCCTCAGCCCGGCGATGCAAGCGGCTATGCAGCTCCCGAAACCGACGGCGGCGCGGCAGCTCCGAGCATGGCTGACATGGTCAAGTCGGTTCTGGAAATGTACAAGGATCAGATCAAGATTTCCTATACCACCGACGCTTACGGTAAGGTTCTCTCCACAAACATCGGGCTTGCGCTGGAGGTTAAGGATGAATCGGGCGACGGGACTGCTGTGAAGTTCGCAATTTCGGGTAAGATTCAGCTTGTGAACAAGTACACCTCTGAAATTGACTACTCCAAGACCGAGGAGAAGGTCAAAGCCGATCTGGATTCTCTGAACGCAAAGATGGAGCAGATCGCAAACCTTATCAAGGCAGATTTGGAAGAGCGCGAGACCGACCCTGTTGTGACCTTTGATAAGACGACCGGCATTCTGAATGCAAAATATACGGATACGCGCAGCTACACATCGATTATTCATGAAGATGACGGCAGCACGAAAAACACTCGTATTATCGAAACAAATCAGGTCGAATTGGTGATTAACCTGAAGTCGGTTCTGACGATGTCGATTTCGGACGATTGCAAGAATCTGAGAGCGATTTACGTTTATTACGCTATGACCGCGAAGAACGACCTGAAGATTACCGCAACATGGGCAAACATTGAGAATTCGCCCCTGACCGATGCGGAATTGGAGAAGTATTACGACCAGATCGTGAATGAATGGACGGTTGAGGACGGTAAGGAGTACCGCATTTCCATGTTGTTGGATACCACGACCGGCGATTACAGCTTGAATGACCACAGCACCCATGATTACGACTATGAGCATCCGGTCAAGACCGGCGAGCCGGATGCGGATGGTTGGTACAAAGTGTATTACAAGTGCAAGAAGTGCGGAAAGATCGATTGGCAGTCGCACAAAGATAACTGATTGAGCAAAACAACAAGCCCGCCCGACGAAAGTCGGGCGGGCAACTTTTTGTTTTGTCCGCTCCTGCGGGGAGGGGAGCCAGCCGGCGGAATCTCGGCACTCACTTAAGGCGATGTATAGTAGTTAACAAGTAACATTTCCCCCGAAACGGAACGACACACGGGTCGTTCCCTGCGAATGAACCGGAGACCGCAATCTCCGAAAGCATTCCTGCAGGAAACGACCCGTGTACTGCTCCGCGCGCCGTTTTCTCAAAAATCCAACGCACTATGTTTGCACTCTCAAGATATGCGTTGAAGACTCTTGAAGGGGCTTGGGGGAACTTCTTGCAGAAGTTCCCCCAACGCGTTCCCCTCAGCGCATTTCCTCGATGTGGTAGATGTAGTCGAGGGAGCGGAGCGCTTCGATAATTTCGGTGTGCGACTTGTACTTTTTCAGATCCTCGCTCGAAATCGAGATCGAAATCGAGTAAACGCTCAATCCCGAGTGCAGATAGGCGGGGTTCGATTCGATGTCGTCAATCTTCATTCCAAGTTCGCGAATGGTTGTGACAAAGTTTTGCAGATAGGAGATGTCCTTCAATTCCAAGTGAATTTCAAAGTGGTTCGAGCGGTTCTTCAGATAGCGCTCAAACTGCGGGAACAGCGAAAGACTGCACAGAAGCGCCACGAACATCACTGCCGTTACCGTGTAAAGCCCCGCGCCGATCGAAAGCCCCAGAATGCCGCAAGCCCAAAGCCCGACCGAGGTCGTCAACCCTTTGATCTGACTGCGGGAGCTGTAAAGAATCGAATTGACCGTGATGATCGCAATGCCGATGACCGATGCGGCGGAAATCGCTTCAAAATTGATACCGTACTGCGCGTTGAGGAAAATATCAAGCAGCATCGCGCAGGTTGCCGCGAGCGAGACCAGAATGAAAGTCCGCAAGCCCGCCGCGTGCCGTTTGCTGGAACGCTCGCAACCGATGACGGCGGAAAGCGCAACCGAAAGCCCGATGCGGAAAAGCACCGACCCAACGGTCAGATCCGCCGACCAATCCCCGAGCAGCTTTGCAATGGGGTCAATAACCGTTGTACCGATTGTCATAGAAAACATGGTCAATCCTCCTATTTCTTTGCCATCCGCCGCTTGCGCGGGTCGACAAGGTCGGCGGCGTATTGTTCGGCGGCTTCGGTAAATGCCGCCTCGTCCTCGTGCGCGTGCAATTCATGCGGCGGAATGGTCTCCTGAATCTTTTTGATCCGCTCGATCAGAAGTTCCACAGCGGTTTTCGGCTGTCCCGTCTCGGTGGTTGTTTCCACAGGCGCGAGATCCTCCAACTTGGTTGAGTAGGAGTGCGACAGATACAATGCCAGTTTTGCGCACGCAGGACCGATCAGCTCGTAAAGTACGCTTGAAGCAAGAATGATGGTGTTCAGCGCCACGCCGTCGTCGCCGCCCAGCGTCCGCGCGCCGAGCGCCGCAAGACCGATGGCAACGCCTGCCTGCGGGATCAGCGCAAGTCCCAGATAGTTGCGCGTTTCCTTCGGCTTGCCGACGGCAAGACAACCGAGAAACGCTCCCGCATACTTGCCCACAATGCGGAAGAAGAAGTAGAGAATGCCGATCACGATCAGCGGCGTTGTTCCGATAGAGCCGGAGGAGTTGACCAGAACGTCCAGTTTGAAGTTCAACCCCGACCGCACGAAGAACAAAAGCAGGAGCGGCGGGCTGAAGTAGTTCAGCTGCTTGAACAGCTTGTCGTCGTCGGTGATGTTGATGTAAACCGTTCCCATCGACATACAGCCGAGCAGGGGAGAGATGTCAAGCAGGGTGCAGATGCCGCAGAAGCTGAAGAGCAGGGCAATGGAGATGATCAGGCGGTTGTCGGTGGAGCGCTTCTTCGGCATCATCAGCTTCATCAGGAAGCCGAACACGCCGCCGAGCGCGAACACGCCGATGTTAATCAGAAGCGGCCTGATGATGTCCCAGACGTGGAACGCGCCCGCACCCGTTTTGGAGGATACCGCAACCGAAATTGCAATGCTGTAGGCAACCAGACCCACAATGTCGTCAAGCGCCACCACCTGCAACAGGGTGTCGACGAAATCGCCCTTTGCCCCCGTCTGGCGGATGGTCATGACCGTTGAAGCGGGCGCTGTTGCCGAGGCGAGCGCCGCCAATACGATGGAAAAGGCGAGATCCAGTCGCAGGACAAAGAAGGTCACGATAAAGACCACGACCGACGCAAGAAGCGCTTCACAAACCGTGATGACCATGACCTTTGCGCCGCTCTTTTTCAGCGTGGAGAAGCGGAAGAATTCGCCCGTGCTGAACGCGATGAACGCGAGTGCGATGTCGGAGAGGAAGTCCATGCCGTCGATGATGCGCTGCGGAATCAGACCGAGACAGTATGGACCGATGAGAATTCCCGCAAGAATGTAGGCGGTCACGTTGGGAAGCTTCAGCAGCTTGGTAATCCGCGTCATGGCAAAGCCGAACAGCAACATGAACGCAACCGAGATGATGATGGAGGCGACCTGCGAAGTTCCCGCAAGCGCTTCGTGGAGACCGGAGAGCATAAAAATACTCCTTTCGATAGAATGAATTTTGGTTCGGCGACGGCGACGGAATATAAAAAAGCGGAAAAGAAGAAAGAACGGAAGTCGGTTTCTCTTCCGCCCGTGTACCGAAAAACGCCGCCGAAATCCGACGGCATTACTACCATAGCATTATAGCACAGTTCGGTCTGTTTGTCAATAGGTTATGTAAAATTTATGTAAAGTGAGATGAAAATATGCGTAAAGTGGTAGGAGAAAAAAGGAAAAGCACCTCGATGAGGTGCTTGGCGATTTTGGTAAGCGGATTTACAAAACGCGACTTCCAAACGAGCCGACAACCGAGCCGTCGGGCAGTTTGACGGCAGGGTACTCGCGCCGGAACGCTTCTCTTTCGGCAGGCGTGCCGAAGCGGATCGTGACGGTGTCAGACAGAAGCGGTTTTCTTTCACTTTTTATTAGGAAAACAGAATAAGTGCAACACCTGTGATAAGCAGAACGATACCAACAACAAACTCTATCATTCCCACTTTCTTTGCGTATTCTTCTTTCTTCCGACCGGCTTTGAAGTCCGCCTCAAAACCGTTGATAAGATTGTATTTCTTTTTAAAGTAAATGAAGTATCCAAACAGAAGGAATGCCAATCCCAGAACGACAGCCAATACCTTTAGGAATATCATATAACCACCTCCACAAAAAAATTCCGATTTGTTGATACCTCATTATATCATAAATCTATCCCACTTGTCAATCTATATTACCAATTAACTTGGAAAGGAATATCGAGGCGATGAACGGCACGCTGACCTGCGAATATGTCAAACACTGGCTGATTTTTACGGTAACTCTGCCGGTTGCCTGTGCGGCGAAAAGAAAAAATCCGGTTTCCTATTGCAAAACCGTCCCGATTGTGGTATGATAAATACAGACCCGGGGAGGTGTATGGCGATGGGCATGATTTACTATTACCGCGAATACGAAGGGGCAGATGCCCACATCCGGTGTGAACGGGGGGAGGATCTGCTGGGTATGACCGGCGACCGATACTATAAGAACGTGATGAGCTGCTACCTGCGCGAGAAGGAAGCTTATCCGATCTACGTTCATTTTGCCGGAGAGGAATACGCTTCTCCCGACAAGGCGATTGTCAGACTGATCGACCGGCGAACCACCTGGATGCATTTCGTTTGCGGCGGAAAGGGAATTTTCAATGGGCAGACCGTTCAGGCGGGGGATGCGTTTGTGGCATGGGTGAACGATCGCAGGACGCTCATCAGCGATCCGGACGACCCGCTCCACTTCTATTGGATCGGTGTCAGCGGCATCAACCATCCGGAAATGCTGGTCAATCTCGGTTTTGAAAAGAACGACCGGGTTTTCCGGTGCCCGTATCTCGATGCCGTGCGGCAGCTTATCGGGGAGATTGTGTATACCACGGTTTCCGGTCTGAACCCTGTTGGTTATCAGGTCGGCAAGCTGATGCTCCTGCTGGCGCATCAGTCGCCCGCCTTTGAAAGCCCGATTGACATGGAGGAGCATTATACTGCGGCGGCAAAGCAGATTATGCGCGACAGTCAGTATCAGATTCCGGTGGAGGATGTGGCAAAAAAACTGGGTATCTCGCGCAAGCACCTGTGTGTGCTGTTCCGGCGGCAGACAAACGGGTCGGTACGGAATTATATTCTGGAGCATCGCAAGGATCAGGCAAAAAGCTATCTGCTGGAGGGCTACTCTCCGAAGAATGTGGGGATGTTGCTCGGTTACAGCGACTATGCGGCGTTTTTCAACTTTTTCAAGAAAAACACCGGGCAGACTCCCACCGAATATGTGCGGAACAACCGCAACAAAAAAACGGAGGCAGAGGCCGCAAACGATGCTGCGAAGGACGCAAAAACGAGTGACGGACATTGTAAAAAATGACGAATCAACGGTAACAAAATCACATAAAAACGCGACATGGCAGACTTGTAATGTCGCGTTTTTTGTATTACAATAAAAAGGGAAGGGGGCAGGCGGACACCGCGCAGCCTCCGGACGGCGGCTTGCTTGCCGTTTCTGACGGTGCAGGGATATCGTTGGAGGTGTGCGGGATTGCCATGAGGCGTCTCCGACACCATCGTTTGGCACAACCCGAAAAGATGAGACCTTGACAGAACCGGGAGCGGATGCTATCATGGCAGCAAACGAATACCGGATTGGCTCTCTGAGATTCTCCGGAAATTTTCAAAAATCCACTTGACAAGGAGGAGCAGGTCGTGTACAATGCCTTGACAGACAGACAGACAGACAGACAGACAGACAGACAGACAGACAGACAGACAGACAGACAGACAGACAGACCTGACTGCATCCGGATCCGCAAATGGCGGGTTTTCTTGCCATACCAATCCGGCAAAGCGATAGCTGTAGCCTTCGGGCTGCGGCTGTCGCTTTTTGTCGTGTAACACAGGCTGTGATTACATAGAGCGATCCACGAAATCAGAAAGAAGGAGGCTTTTCGATCATGAAGTACCGCAAGACTTTGCAGGGAAAGTCACGGATGAACGAATCCGGGTCCCTGCAGGCGGAAGATTTTCCGCCGTGAGGCAGGGGGATCGTCCGTTCCGCATCGAAAAAAACATCGAGAAAAGGAGATTTTTTATGAAGAAAATGCATTGGTTCCGTAGTCTGCTCTGCCTGCTTTCCGCTGTATTCGTGCTGTCTGCCTTTGCCGGGTGCAAGGGAGACAAGCCGAACAGCGGGACAAACGAGGAAAGCCGGGACACGAACGGGGCGAATACCGGCGACGGCAACCAGTACGATGCCGAGGGATACCTGAAGGATTCGATTCCGTCGAATCTGAAATATGACGACGGGATCAAAATTCTCGGCTGGAACAGCGAGGTGACCGAATTTGAGGTGGAGGACTCCAACGAACAAATAGTTGACCGCGCGGTCTGGCGCAGAAACAAGTCCACGGAGGAGCGCCTGAATGTGACCCTGAATTATACGGTGACCAAAGGCAATGTCAGCAACATCAGCAATTTCAAAACCGTAGTTCAGCAGGCAGAATCCAGCGGCGCGGCATTTGACGTGGTTGCGGCACATTCCAGAAGCATTGCGGTCTGCGCGGCGAGCGGACTGCTTCTGAATCTGGGCGGCATTCAGGGGTCTCATTTCGATTTTGATGCACCGTGGTGGAACCAGACCATCATCGATCAGACGATGATCGGCGATGTGTTCTACTATGTCACCGGTGACATTGCGCCGAGCCTTGTACAGATGATCTACTGTGTATACTTCAACGCTGATCTGGTGCGGAGTCTGGAACTGGAGTCGCCCTACGATCTGGTCGACCGCAACGAATGGACGCTGGAGAACATGATGTCCATGACCGAAAACTTCTATCAGGACCTGAACCGCAACCTGAAGGTGGACGACGGCGACCGCATTCCGGTTGGCGGCTGGTATTACGACTGGCCCGCGCTTCTGCACGGCTGCGGCATTGGGATGGCGGCGCGTGACGATACGGGGAAACTGGTCATTGACCCGAATCTCAAGGGTGCCAAGGGGCTGAAGGTGATGCAGAACCTGCAGGACTGGGTGACGCTGGATAACTGCTTTGTTGCCGATTCCGGCAACCCGGTGCAAACGTTCCTGGCGCAGAACGCCATGTTCCTTCTGACCATGAGCGGGCGCGCGCTGATGAGCTTTTCGAGCATTAAATTCGAGTATGCCTGCGTTCCGATGCCGAAATATGATTCCGAGCAGAAGAACTACATCTCCACCGCGCGCCAGCCGGTTTCGCTGTTCGGCATTCAAAAGGCTGTTGCCACCGAACGGCTTGCGATGGTAACCGCGGTGATGGAATGCATGGCAAGTCAGGGCTACCGCGAAACCACACCGGTGATCTTTGAAACGGTCATGCAGTATCAAAAGAGCAAGAGCCCGGAAATGAGCCGGATGCTGACGCTGATTCGCGACACCGCATGGTTTGATTTTGCCCGTATTTATTCTTATGATCTCGATATGATCTGCGACCGCCCGGGCAGATACCTGGAGCAGAAGCAGTCCTGGACGGGATACGTCAACGGAACGATTCCAACGGTGGAAAAGAAACTGGAAAAACTGGTAGCGGATCTTGCCGCTCTGGCGGAAGACTGACCGGCTGCCTGAATTTGAAAGGAGAAGATTATGAAACGTATGGTATCGCTGATTCTTGCTCTGCTGATGATGTTATCGGTCTGCGCCCTGACGGTTTTCGCAGACGCGGTTTCCGGACGGGTTCTGACCGACGGCGAGACGCTTTCGCCCGGATCGCGGGTTTCCGCGTGGGGAACTCCGACGATTGACGGCACACGGGATGACACCGTTTATCAGCGGTGGGGCTCCGCCAGAAGCACGCTGGACGAATATGGGTCCGGCGCGGCGTTTGAAATCTGGTTTGCAAACGATGGAGATTATCTCTACTACTGGCTGAACGTGACGCTTCCTGCAGGCGAAAACGACAAAATGGTGCTGGATAAGAACGATCTGACCAGACTCTACATTGATTTTCTGAACACGCATACGCAGGTCTACAAGGCAACCGAAAACGAATACCAGAAGCAGTATTTCGCGAGCGGGGCCAAGGAATATCACGGCGGACAGTTCCAGTATACGCCGTCTACTTCCGGCGTGGCAGGCTCCCGCGGCGCAAACCTTGGAATCGGGTCGGTGGCAAACGGAGATGTTGCGTTCGACATTCACTACAGTGATGCCGAAAAATCCAATGTCAGCGACTATGTCATCGAAGCGAGAGTGATTCTGCCGGACTATGTCAAGAGCGCGATTGCGGCGAACAAGCAGCCGGTGATCGGTGTCGGCTACGAGGTGCGCAACAATTCGAGCGACCCGAAATACAAACTGAGCTATGTCGACAGTGCGATTGCCGAGCCGAATGTGGACGGAACGTTGAAGTATTTCTCCTGGATCTGGGCAGATTACACCGTAGCGCCCGATCTGGTGCTCTCCAACGGGTCCGACACGAACCGGACCGATTTCGGTCTGCGGGTGGAGAACGTGGCAGATGTGACCGGCAAAACCGTGACGGTGGACGGCAGCATGGGCGCCGGAGAGGGCTGGAACGGTCTGCCTTACTACCTGTTGGACAAAACGACCCCGGACGGCAAGACGATTGGCGATCCGGTGACCGGCAAGGCGTCCGCCCTGTGGATCAGCGCGGATGAAGAATATATTTACCTCTATTACGAAACCTGCAATACCGACTGGAAGTGGCTCTACTTCCTGCTGGCGTTCGATCCGACGCTCACCACCAACAAGAGCGACCTGTTTGTGGAATACCGCATCGGACTGCTGAAGGATACCGACAAGAACGATTCCAATGCCTTCCGCGCGAAAAACGGGAACGGAACCTTCGGTGCGAATGACGACTACTTCAGCAAAGCCGACTACTGCCTGACCGCAACTGACGAAAAGAAAACGGTGGAGATGCGGATTCCGGTTCCGCAGGCAGCAACCGACGGGCGTGTGCAGGGGGACTACGAGATCCGGATCGGTCTGCTGGAGCGTACCAGCGATGCAAATAACGGCGGCGTGGTGACGTCCAACGGCTTTGACTGGAGCGTTGCGAAGAATCCGCTGGTTCTGCCTTCGGTGAACGATCCCGAGGCGAAGGATCTGCCGGAATGGATTGAAAACAGCAAGCAGAACGCCAACTTTGATTCGCTGAAGGAACTGACCGTCAACGTGTTCGGCGACAGCTACTTTGCAGGCAACGGACTGCCCAAAGCGCAGGTCTGGCCCGCACTGCTGGCAACCAAATACGGCTGGAACTACCTGAACTACGGTGTCAACGGCAATATGCTCTCCGGCTTCGGTGATGCCGATGAAATGCCGATGTATAAGCGTTACCGTCAGATGTCCAACAACTCGCCCAATCTGGTTATTCTGGACGGGGGACGGAACGACTACAACCATAACGTTCCGATCGGTACGATTGACAGTGAGGACACGAACACCTTCATGGGCGCGATGAACGTGATGATGAAGGGGCTGCGGAAGAAGTTCCCGAATGCGGCAATGGTCTTTACCACGGTCTGGAATTTCCCGGACACCAACAGCGAGAGCACGCTGACCTATCTCGACTACGCAAAGGCAACCGAGGAGGTTTGCGAGAAGTGGGGCGTTTACTGCTTCAAGGCATATGACCCGGCGGTCTCCGGCGTGGATATGCGGAGCGAAGAGTTCCGGGCAAAGTACTGCATGTTCCCGAACGACATCAGCCATCTGAATCTTTCCGGCATGAAGCTGGTGATGCCCACCTTTGAGAAGTATTTTGATGCGTGCATGACGGACTGGGCAGAGAACAAGGATGCGATTCTTGACCGCGTTGCGGCAAACACCGGAAATCAGGAGAAACCCGGTACAACGGATTCCGAGACCGATGAGAATACCGGAAGCTCCGAACCGGCGGTTACCACCGGAAAGCCCTCCGGCAGCAAACCCGCGGACAAGAAGGGGTGCCGCTCCGAAATCGGTTTCGGAGCGCTCCTTGGCATGCTGGTCATCACGGCTCTCGCTACGGTTTTCCGCAGCTTTGCCGGCAGAAAAAAGAAGACAACCCGTTGAACCCGACAGCGCTTTCCCGGCTTTATGCCGGGGGAGCGCTGTAGAATGTAGAATATGGAGAAAAAAGCAATGAAAAAGCGCAATCTGTTGGCCGGGGAGGCGACAGACACTGTTTTGCGGAGCGATATGCAGATTGTCATTCCGGATGACGCAACCGTCCTGTGCCGGCGAAGCGCCGGACGGCTGGCGCAGGCACTGACGCTGGACGGGCTTGAGCCGGCGATTGTAACCGGGCAGGATGCGACCGCACGGCAGACCGTCCGCATGACACTGGGAAACGGGGGAATGACCTACCGCGTCACGGCGGACGGCGCGGGCAACTGCAACCTGACCGCCGGATGTGACCGTGCGCTCCAGCAGGCGGTGCTGGAGCTGTGCGGGAAGGTGAAGAACGGACGGCTACCGCAGATTTCCGCAGTGGAGGGAAACGCCGAAAACCTGCTGCGTGTGATGTATTATAATGTTTACGGGTATGGAAACCTGGATTCCGTTCCGGATCGGCTTGGGCAGCAGGCAGCACTGATTGCGGATGCCGCACCGGATGTTTTGTGCGTTCAGGAGTTCGACCGGCTCCATCGCGCCGGCGCGAAGCCCTTGCTGGAGAAGGCAGGGTACAGCGAGGTACCGGTGACGGAGGACGGCGGCTTCCTCTATCCCGCCGGCAAGAACTGCGAGGCAATCTTCTACCGTGCCGACCGTCTGGAGCTGTTGCGCTCCGGAGGAGAACCCTATCCGGATCGCGTGGAGGTGGACGGTGCGGAGGTAATCGGCAACAACAGCAACACCAAATCCACCGCATGGGCAATCTTCCGCGAGCGGACGGGAGGAAAGATCTTTCTGGCGGTCAATACCCACTTTATGTGGAGTGCGCCGGAATTGACAGGAAAGCAGGCGAATGCCGTGCGGGTGGACAACGCCCGGCGCATGGTGGTGCTGATTGACGCAATCCGGGCTCTGGATCCTGCCTACGCAAACCTTGCGGTCATCTTCGGAGGTGACCTGAACTGCGGCGCGGATTCCGACCCCTGCGCGGTCGTGAAGACCGTTCTGACGCCGGTTTATGACATGGCGGATACCGAGCGCGACAACATCGGCTATTACGGTGTTTACGCAACCTACGATGAGACCACCGGACAATACCGTTACGGGGAGATTCCGTGCGAAGGCGGCGGGATTGACCATGTGTTTGCGGCAGGGCTGACGGTGCGCAACTATCTGACCGACACCTGCTTCCGTGCCCGCATCACGTCTGACCATCTTCCGAAAACCGTTGACCTGATTTTGAACTGAGAAGGCTGCATCGCTTTGCCCATGCCGGCTGCCGGATCCGGAACGGAAACGGGCAAAGTCCGATACCTTCCCCGAACACGAAAGGATAACTTATGAAACGATACCGTATCGTTCTCCTGCCGCTGCTTGCCGCGCTGCTGTGCACGGTGCTGGCAGGATGCAGCAAACAGAACAATCAACCGCAGGACAGCGGAACCGGGCAGGACAGCGCCACGGAGGAACCGCTGCAGACGTTGACCGTTGCATCGGACGGAAGCACGGAGATGACGCTCTGGCTGGCAAAATCGCTGTGGGTCAGTGCGCCGGAGGTCAGAGAACAGCTGAGCGAAATCAGTAAGGCAGTTGAAAAGAAGACCGGAGCCGTTCTGCGGATCCGTTCGGATGCGGATGCAAAGGAATCGGACCGCTCCCGCCCGGGCATTCTGATCGGAAACACCGATTTTGCGGAAAGCAGTACGCCCGATAAAACCCTGCGCAATCAGGATTTCTGTGTGTCGCAGATCGGCAACAAGATCCTGCTTTACGGAGCATCGGCAAAAGGAACTGCGAGTGCGGCGCGCTATTTCCTCAATTACATTGTTCTGAAGCAGAAAGCGGAAAACAAAACCCTGTATTTTCGACCCGCCGATTGCTTCCGCTCCGTCAAGACCTATGACATTGCAAGCCTGCTCTGCGCAGACAGGGAAATCGGCGCTGCCTTCCGGATTGTCCTGCCGCGAAATGCGGGTGCCTGCGAGCAGATGCTGGCAAATCTGCTGCGCCACCATCTGTCGGTTCATTACGGGTATGACCTGGAAATCGGGAATGACGACAGCACCACGGATTACGAAATCCGCATCGGGAAAACCGCACGCACAACCAAAGAGGCTGCCGGAACAGGGTTCCGGATTGCTGTTACGGGCGGGTCAATGGAGCTGACGGCGGCAACCGCGCGGGGATACGAAGCAATGACCGAATACCTGTTGGGAACGATGCTGGCTGCCGGTTCCGGCGCGGACTATTCCTTCCCGGAGGGGTGGAATCATGACGGCACCGCACCGGGATCCGAAAAGGACGGAACGGTTCTTGCGGGGCGCGCACCGGACGGGATCCGGGTGATGTTCTATAATGTTTACGGCTATACCCAGAGCGGTCCGACCAATCTGCGCCAGCAGTTTCAGGCAGGACTGATTGCGGATTATGCACCGGACGTTGTGGGGCTGCAGGAATTTTCTGCTTCTTACCGCGCCGCATTTCCCGCAATGCTGGAGAGCATCGGCTACCGGCAGGTCTCCAGCGGTAAGGACAACGCGAACTTTACGCCGCTGTTCTACCGTGCGGACAGGCTGGAGGTGGTGGATTCCGGATATAAGCTTTATACCGGTCCGAACGATAACAACTCCAAAAGCCTGACATGGGCGATCTTTCGCGTCAGGGAAACCGGCAAGCAGTTTGTGGCGATCTCTACGCACTTCATGTGGAACCAGCCCGGTATCGACGGTCCGGCGGCGCGGCTGACCAACGCACGGGAAATGCTGGAACTGATTGCGACCCTGCGCTCGCGGGAAGGCTGTGCGGATATTCCGGTGATTTTCGGGGGAGATCTGAACTGCAATCCCTCCTCGGATGCCCTGCAAACCGTCGTCGCGGGCGGGTTGACTGAAGCATGGAACGCGGCAGCACAGAAAAATGACACCAGCGGTTATCACCAGTATGCGACTTATGACGAGACCTGGGGTATCTATACCCAGATTCCGCAGGTCGGCGGAACACACGCAAACGCCATCGACCATGCCTTTGTAACCGCAGGCACACAGGTCAACCGCTGCTATGCGCTGATCAGTCCGTATACGCTGTACGCATCAGACCATATGCCGATCTTCATTGACATCGA
>ENA-UERG01001787-UERG01001787.1-human-gut-metagenome-genome-assembly--contig:-NODE-1787-length-16826-cov-5.524867_pt1 | contig 16826 bp, 10 predicted proteins | sample MGYA00242954_ERZ507954 | MGnify/ENA primary metagenome ERZ507954 (study PRJEB26167, sample SAMN06115478) | human gut metagenome | host: Homo sapiens | place: China:Sichuan | collected 2015-01-21... | reverse complement strand
TATCTTTGAGGTCATTCCCAAAATTGCAAAAGCAGAGGGGCTGACCAACGGCTACCGCGTTATCACCAATTGCGGCGAGGACGGCTGCCAGTCGGTCAAACATCTCCATTTCCACCTGCTCGGCGGGAAAAAGCTCCCCGAAAGCATGGCGTGATGACCCTCTGGGAAGAACTTCTCGAGAGCGGAAACGACCTGCTCTGGGAGAAACTCCGCCGAACCGAAAAGAAGATCGTCCTCTACGGCATGGGCAACGGCGCGGATAAAATTCTCGACGTCTGCGCGAAAAAAAGCATCCCCGTGCAAGGCGTGTTCGCAAGCGACGGCTTCCGCACGGGAAAACAGTTCCGCGGCATGACCGTGGAAAGCCGCCGCGATATCCTCGACCGCTTCGGCAGGGAGAACACCGTCGTCCTCCTCGCTTTCGCTTCCTCCCGCCCCGAGGTGCTGAACCTGATCCGCGACGTGTCGGAGGAAACCGAGTTGTACGTCCCCGACGTCCCCGTTGCGGGCAGTACCCTCTTTGACGCGGACTTCGCCCGTGCGCACCGCAACGACCTGCTCCGCGCCCGCGACCTCCTTTGCGACGAAGAGTCCCGCCGCATTTTCGACCTGACCGTCGCCGCCAAACTGACAGGGCGCGCCGAATTCCTCTTCCGGGCAGTCAGCGACCCCGCAGAAACCATGCGCGAGTCGATTCGCCCCGAGGAAATCCGCACGGCGCTTGACCTTGGCGCGTATACGGGCGATACCGTGCGGGAGCTTCTGAACGCGGGCGCAAAACCCGAAACCGTTTACGCAGTCGAACCGGATGCGCGAACCTTTCGGAAACTCGCCGTCTATGCGGAGCAGGAAACGCGGACAACCGTTGTCCCGCTCCACGCGGCGGCATGGAACAGACGGGAAACGCTCGCCTTCGGCGCGGCGGGAAACCGCGGCTCTGCAGTCGGCGAGGCAGTCAAAAAAGCGCGCCCCGTTGACGGAATCCCGATGGACGAGGTGCTCGGTGACGCGCGGGTCGACTATGTCAAATTCGATGTGGAGGGCGCGGAACGGGAAGCAATCGAAGGGCTTTCCATGCACATTGCGCGCGATCTGCCAACGCTTCTGGTGTCGGTCTATCACCGCAGTGAGGATCTTTTCACCCTTCCCCTCTTCCTGCACGAGCGCTTCGGCGGCTACAGGCGCTTTTTCCTGCGCCGTTTTTCGGGTCTGCCCGCGTGGGATCTGAATCTGTATGTCAGGAGGTAACGGCATGAGCCTGCAAACCACACTTTGCTATCTGGAGGACGGCGACCGCTACCTGCTCCTGCACCGAACCAAAAAGGAAAACGACGAGAATCACGACAAGTGGATCGGCGTTGGCGGGAAATTCGAGGACGGCGAAAGCCCCGAGGACTGCCTTTTGCGCGAAGTTCGCGAGGAAACCGGGCTGACCCTCACGCACTACCGCTATCGCGGCATTGTGACCTTTGTCTCCGACCGCTACCCCTGCGAATATATGCACCTGTTCACCGCCAACCGTTGGGAAGGCACGGAAACGGTCTGCGACGAGGGCGACCTGCAATGGATGCGCAAATGTGACTTCCGCTCGCTCCCGATGTGGGAGGGTGACCGCATTTTCCTCGCGCTTCTCGATTCGGGCACGCCGTTCTTCTCGCTCAAACTGGTCTACCGTGGCGAGACGTTGACCGGCGCATGGCTGAACGGTGAAAAAATCAAAAAAGATTTGTGAAAGCTATTGACAGTCGCGTGATTGTGTGATATAATCTAATTACAAAATCAAAAAAACCTAAAGGAGGAACAATATTATGCCCGGACCCGGTGGTGGAGGACATGGCGGCGGATTTGGCGGAGGCTTCGGCGGAGGCGGAGGTTTTCGCGGCGGATTTGGCGGAGGATACAGACCGCCACGGCGCGGATTCTTTTTCATGCCGTTCTGGGGCGGCGGATGTCTCGGCGCGCTCTTTACCCCAATCATTTGCATGGTGCTTGCAATTGTCATGATGATCGGAGTCATCGGCGGCGGACTGACAACGCTGTTCCGCGGCGGCAACGTCGTGTACAACGAAAACAAGATGCAGGACTACGCCAGCCGTCAATACGCGACGATTTATGACCCGGGCAGTGCGACTTACGAAGATAATGTTCTGGTTGTATTCCTGACGAACGAGGACGGTCAGAGCTACTACAGCATTGGGTGGGTTGGCGACAACCTCAAGTCGCAGGTAAGCGATCTGTTCGGCAATGAGTACACCGCGCTTGGCAATGCGATGCAGGCTTCGATCAACACGAGCAGTTACCGCTACTCGCTCGGTTCTAATCTCGCGCAGGTGACCGAGAAGATGGAGACTTCTGTCAAGAATCAGAATCTTGAAACGGTCTATCGCGCGCAGAAGGCGGAGAGCCACGAAGCAGGCAAGGTTTACAACCGGAGCAACTCGGACCTTCAGATCAACACCGAGATCATTGACGCGGCGCTGAAGAATTTCACGGATTCCACGGATATTTCCATGTCGATCGTGATTGCGGACGCGAAGGACGTTTTCGGCAAGTCCCTGAACACCTCTGCTATCCTTGCGTTGCTTCTCTGCATCATCCTGATCGTTTACGCGGTTGTTGCAATCGTCCGCTACGTCAAGCGCCGTAGAGGGAATGCTGACGGCTGGAGGTAAGGAGAAGACCTTGGAGGCGCAGGACCCCCTCTTTCGGAGAGGGGGTCCTACCCTCCAAACCTCCCTGACCTCCCGAGAACTTCCCCCATGTCCCCGCCATTTTGGAAGCGAAGATTTGTTTCGCTTTTCGTGAGTGGCGGGGTCATGGGGGAAGTTTTTTTGTTGGTTTGGGAGGATGAAGCGGCGGATGCGGAAATGAGGGTTGACAAATCGGGGGAGATCCTGTATAATGGAAGCAGAAAAAGCGGAAAGATGCGCGGGAGAGGAGGGGAGACGGCGGAATGCAATACGGATATGAGGCGGTGCGCAGTTTCAAACTGCCCATCACGGTCGGGAAACGGCAGGAGCATCGGAAAACCTACCCGCCGAATATGCATTTTCACAACGGGTATGAGGTCTTTCTGGTGACCTCCGGGCGGTATCGCATTTTTGCGCCGCAAAAGCTCTACGAGGGCGAGGGGGCGTGCGCCATGTTCGTCAACCGCGGCGTCTACCATTGCACGGTACGGCTGGACTGCGAGACATTGCCGTTTTGCGGCTACGATCTCTATTTTCTGCAAAGCGTGGTGGACATGATGCCGCCCGCGCTTCTGAATATGGAACCGCTGTTGGAGAACAATCTGGTGGTAGTTCCGCTTGAGGCTCGGGAGGTTGCTTATTTCGAACCGAAATTGGCGGAAATGCGGGAAATTTATGTGGCAACGCGTGACAGCGGCAAGAACCCGCCCGTGCTGTACGGTCTGCTGCTTGCGGTGGTGAACCGTCTTGCCGACCTGTGCGGCGAACGGGGAGCGCAGAAGTTCAGCGCGGGGTCGGAAGGGGATCTGTACATCACCGACGTTTCCAAGTGCATCATCGAGGCGGTGGACGCGGGGCGGGACATCGGTGTGGCGGAGCTGGCGGATCGTTTCTATGTCAGCGCGGGCAAGCTTTCCTACGATTTCCACCGTCTGACGGGCGTTCCGCTGAAGCGCATGATCTGCGAGTTGCGCCTTCAGCGCGCAAAGGATATGTTGGAGCGCGGCATGGAGGTCAAGGAGGTTGCGCAGGCATGCGGATTCACGGGGGACAGCTACTTTGTGCAGTTCTTCAAGCGTTACACCGGTATGTCCCCCGGTCGCTACCGCGACCGCAGGAAGGAGTAGAGGGCAGACTTTTGAAGGGGACGTTTGGTGGGTGGAGATTGATCCCCCCAGTTGGCGCAGATCAATGTGAGGGATGGCGTTTTTCGGGCAGTTTATAAAATTTCAAACATTCAGCGGGCTGGAAGCCGAACAGGGGGCTTACAACCCGCTTTTTTGCTGCTTTCACGGGGCAAACCGATGGGCTTTCATTGGCACGGTGCGTCGGTTTCCTGCTTTTTCCTGCTTTGATTTGTTCTGAATGCACAAAAAAGACGCCCGAAATTGGGCATTGCGACAGATTTTCAAAAAAATATAAAGGGAAGGCTACAGAATGCCTGTTTTTTCGCAATTGCAATTGCGGTGGGGCTGTGCTATAATGAACATATAGGATGGCTGAAAAAGCCTCCGATACCCGAAAAGGAGGAATCATTCCATGAAAGAAAAACGGAACCGGACGGGAATCCGGTCGCTTCTTGCCGTACTTCTGCTGATTGCCCTGCTGACGGCGGCGGTCGGTTGCGGAAAGAAAGGCGACAACGGTTCGGCCTCGGACAACGGGACTACGACGAACGGCAACAGCGGCGCGACAGAAGAGGAGACGAGCAAGTATGACGTTCCCGACGCGGTTGGAAACAAGGACTACGGGGACGCGGTGATCCGCATTGCGAGCACGAACCGCTCGTGGTATGACGACGAGGTGGTGGTTGCGCGTGCGACAGGCGACGTTGTGGACGACGCGGTCTACCGCCGCAACAAACTGGTGGAGCAGAGACTCGGCGTGAAGCTTACGAACACCCCGATGGGGAAGGGCGCTGCGCCGCAGTACGGCGTTCCGGATCAGATCCGGAACGATATGAAGGCGGGTTCGGACACGGTTGACATTGCGTGGAATCCGGTTTATTCCACCATTATGTATACCGACGAAGGACTGCTGTCGAATCTGTTGGAAGTGCCGAACCTGAATCTTGAGGCGGCGTACTGGTCGCAGCTGTTCAACGAAACGGCGTCCATCGGCAACGCGCAGTATATGGCAACGGGAGCGATTTCGCTTTCCTATTACCGCTACGTGTTCGTGACCTACGTCAACAAAACCCTGCTGAACACCCACGACGACGCGCCCGACCTGATGGAGGTGGTGAACAGCGGAAAGTGGACGTTGGACGAGCAGTATAAGCTTGCGAAGGACTACTATCGTGACGCGGACGGAAATTCGCAATACAACGAGCAGGACGTTTACGGTTTTGTTTCAAGCCCGTACCTGAACGTAGACCCGTACTGGTCCTCCTGCGAGATCAGCATTCTGACCAAGACCGAGGATAACTTCTATCAGTACGACCTTTCCAAGGAGCGGCTGACGAACGCGGTGGACAAGATCCTGCAGCTCTATTACGATGAGGAAGCGACCTATCTCTACAAGCCCGATTTTGCCGACGAAAGCGGAAACGGCGAGCAGAACCGGATTGCCGAGAAGTTCGGCGCGGGGACGGCACTGATGGCAACGCTCCGCCTGCTTCACGTGGAGGACGAGTGCGTGCGGAATCTGAAGGACAAATACATGATTCTGCCGATCGCAAAACTGGACGAAAACCAGACCAACTATTATTCCTATCAGCACGATTCCTATACGGGTGTTGCGATTCCGAGCACCGTTCCCACATCGCGGCACGAAATGCTCGGCGCGGTTCTGGAGGTGCTCGCATCGGAAAGCTACCATGAGGTCACGCCCGCTTACTACGAAACCGCACTGAAGACGCGGTACATGGACGATCGGGCTTCGTGGCAAATGCTCGACCTGATTACGAACAACATCAAGATGGACGCGGGCGCGCTTTACACCAAAGTGCTGACCATCAATTCGAACGGCCTGGGCGTGACGCAGGCACTGCGGAGCATCATCAACGCAAACAAGGGCAACACGGTGGGAACGACCTACAACGAAAGCATTGCGGAGACCATCCGCACCAAGCTGACGACCATGCAGGACAACATCAGAAAACTACAGGGCTTGACCTGACGCGACACCAAAAAAATAAACCGAAGAAAAGGAGAACCCCATGAAAGCATTGAAAAGAACCCTGACCCTGCTCCTGACCGCGGCGGTGATGACGGCGGCAATTCCGTATGCGGCATACGCAACGGAGGAGACTGCAACGGTCTCGGACGGGACGACCGACAGCGCCGAGCAGATCGGTATTTCCACTGCGGAAGAATTCCTCGCGATGGAATCGGGAAAGTCTTACTATCTGAAAAACGACATTGACTTTGCGGGCAAGACCTACGTCACGCTGGTGGCGACCTTCAACGGCGTTCTCGACGGGCGCGGACACGCGCTGAAGAATTTCACGCTTGCAAACGAGAGCGCGACCGCAGACGGACACATGGGCGTGTTCGGCAAGGTCTGCGACGGCGGCTATACGACTGTGAAGAATCTTGTAATCGGTTCGGCTGACGCGCCGATTTCGATGACGAACCATGCGAACGCAGACGGCTATCACGGCTTCCTTGCGGGGCAGGTCGCGTCGGACGCTTATATCGGACAGATTGAGAACGTTACGGTGTACGGCAACTATACCAACACCGTAAGCCGGAAGTATTTTGCGGGCGGCATTTTCGGCTATGCAAAGAAATTTGTGATGACCGGATGCAAGGTATACGGCTCGTTTACCGATGCGGTTGCAACGACCGATGTTGAAAAAGATGTCGGCGGTCTGGTCGGATTGGTCAACACGAACAACAACCGTCAGAACGTAATGGAAAACTGCACGAACAACGCAACGGTTTCGGTTGTCGGAACAGGTAGCGTTCGTCTGGGTGGTCTGGTCGGCTTTTCCGGCTCTCCGCTGAAGGTTGAAAACTGCACCAACACGGCAAATATCAGCGGAGCAACCGCCTATGTCGGCGGCTTTGTCGGCGATCGCTTCCAATCCGACCTGTATGTGAAAAACAGCAACTTCTCGGGAACTGCGACCGGCAACGGAAACGGTGTTTTGCTCGGCGGGTCGGAAGGCTGTTCAAACCGGTATCTCTACATCACCGGATGCGGCGAGGAAGACAGCGCAGTGACCGAAGTCACCACGCTGGAAGAACTGCAGGGCATGACCGCTGCGGGCGGCGTATATAAGCTGATGAACGACCTCGATCTGGGCGGCAAGAGCTTTGACAACTTTGTCTTTTCGAATGCAAACGGATTCAACGGCGTGTTTGACGGCAACGGACACAGCATTTATAACTTTACCGTCAACGGAAAAGCCGACAGCGATGCGGGGTTCTTTAACCTCCTGACGAAAAGCAACGATACCCTGATTACCGATCTGTCTGTCGGTACGGCGGAAAGCCCGGTTGCGTTTACAACCGCTGCGACAGGAGGAAAAACGGTTGGTGTTCTCGCGGGGACTTGCAACAACAATTCCAATTACAGTACTTTGATTGACGGTGTACAGATTCATGCCAATGTGACGCACACGGGCGGGAAAGCCAATATCGGTGGCTTGATCGGAAAAACCTACCGTTGCGCGATTCTGAACAGTTCGTTCAGTGGTAATTTCAGCGCGAACCTGACGAATCTCGGTGGCAACTGGTTGAATTGCGCCGCGTTTGTTGCCGATGTGGAAGCCGACCAGACGCTGTTTTACAATTGCGTGAACTATTCCGATATTACCGTTGCAACCTCTGCGGGCACAGATGTCCGCGTGGCAGGTTTTGTCGGGTATGCAACCAAGAATAACACTTTTATCAGATGTGCAAACTTCGGAAACTTCAGCGTTTCCGGCGGGTCAACTCCTGCCGCCGCCGGATTGCAGGTACATCTGAACGGTACTTCGTCTGTGCTGGCTTCCGATTGCACCAATTTCGGCAATGTTTCCGCCAAGTATGCCTCCGGCTTCTTCGCATGGGCAAAAAATCCGGCTGTTATGGTGAACGATGTCAATTTTGGCACGATTACGGGAACAGGCGCGGGAGATGCGTTTTACAATGACAATACAACCGACAGCTACACTGTCACCAAACTCGCCTGCACAACTGCCGCAAGCGACCTGAATTTCACGATGCAAACAGGCGCTTCCGTCCGTCTGGAGACCCCTGCGGGTCTGCGCTTCCGGGCAACCGTGAACACCGACGGACTGTACTGGGAGCGGATGTCCATGTACACCGAGGTCGGGTACGGAATGCTGATTTCCCCCGCCGTGTTTGTCTCCGGCGCGGGCGCGTTTACCAGAGAAGCGCTTGACGCTTATGCAAAGACGCTCGGCTACACCGGGGATCAGAGCACCTATGTTGCCATCGACAATACCAACAAGTGGTTTACGGGGACTGAGGGCTGTATCGCGGGCACGCTCGCAAACATTCAGACCAACCATTATGACGCGAAGTTCTCGGGTCTGGCATACCTCGACCTGACCGTGAACGGGCAGACCGTGCGCACGCTTTACGCAGGCGCGGAGCAGTCCCGCAGTGTGAAGGAGGTTGCAACCTCGGCACTGAACGACCTGCTCTACAAAGCCGCCGACGGCAAGCTTTATCGGGCGGACGGCAGCGAATACACCGAAGCCGACGCGGCGGACTACACGAACGTTGTGGAGTCGGGCAAGACGCTGACGGGTATTGACGGAACGCTTGATCTGGTCAGCCCCTATACCGAGACGGAACGCACCGTCCTTTCGGGATTTGCAAATTAAGGAGGACAGACATATGAAACGCTATGTATCTCCCGCAATTCAACTGCTGACCCCCGATACCGTCGATATCCTGACCGGCAGCACGGGCTTGCTCAACGACCACTACACCGACGAGCCGACCTATTGGAATTTCGATAACGCCGGGAATCTGTAAGCGGTTTTAGCGGAAGAATGAACGGCACTTCGTAATGCGCCTTCGGAAGGAGATGTCCTTATGGAGTGCCGATTCCTTTTGACCTCGCGCGAGCGCCGATTCCTGCTTGCGGGTGATTTCTTGGCAACTGCATTCCTTGTGGTTACCCTTACACGTGTGCCGGGATCCCGCCTGCTGGCGCCCCTTCGGGGTTCGACTCCGCGGCGTTTTCCGATTGTATCGCTCACCGTTACGAAGCAATGCCGCTCCGCTCAGGATGACACGGAGGCTGATTGTTGCGTGCGTGGCACGATTTTGGTGTGTTAAGTAACTTTAACTATGTAAGGATTATATCCTACTGTGCGATCCTCCTCTGTGTCATCCTGAGCGGAGCGGCACAGATATCGAAAATCAAGCCGTAAAATCAAACATTGCCGCGGAGTCGAACCCCGAAGGGGCGCCGGCAGGCGGGATCTCGGCACTCGTGCAGGGGCGAACATGTGTAAAATCCAACGGGTGTCATCTCAGAGCAAACGCCTGCGGCGTTCAGTCGAACCCCGAAGGGGCGCCGGCAGGCGGGATCTCGGCACTTGCGCAAGGCGGGCATTTACGGAGCAACATTCTTTTCTGTTATTGTTTTAAGTAAGGAGGCTTATATGAAAAAAACGGTATTCCGCTGCGGGTGTTTCCTGTTGCTGTTTGCCATGCTGTTTCTCTCTTCGTGTAAGGGGAGCGAGAAACCGCCGGTTGACACCGGGGTATCCGCAGAGCCGATTCTGCCGGAGCAACTGAAGGGCTACAGTCTGGTGCGCCCGCAAATGACCTCCGACAGCGTGATTTCCGGCGCTTCCGATCTCTACGAGGCGATGCTGACCCTCCTTGGCGGCACACCGGATTTCGGAACTGATTTTCTGGAGGCGGGGAAGGAAGCGGATTTCTCCAAAAAGGAAATTCTGGTGGGACACACCAACCGTCCCGAGACTGCGCAGATTCTGGAAACGCTGAAGGCGGGCGAATTTGCGGTTGCGGCGGTTGGAAACAAGCTGGTCATCACGGGCTTTACCGAAGCCTTTACGCCGTTGGCGGTTCAGTGGTTTCTTGCCAATTACCTGACGGGAACGGCGGCGGAAATCCCGGGAGATCTGCGCCATATCGGCACTGCCGAGGCGATCACGCTGGTGGAAGCGGGCAAGCCGCTCTACCGCCTGATCCGCGCGCAGTACGCAACCGACGGGGCAATGGACGGGATGTACCGCATTGCCGAGGCGTTGGAGAATCTGGGAAGCGGGACGCCTGACGTTAAGACCGACAGCGCCGCACACGATTCCGAAGCGCCTGAAATTCTGGTCGGGCAGACCAATTACGACGAGTTCAACAACCTGAAGGAGTCCTGCGCGCCCGACACCTACGGCATTTACTATGTGGGGCAGAAAATCATTCTCTTCGGCTGGACGGACGAGGACGTCACGCTTGCCGTGGACGCGTTCGTGGGAAATCTGAAATACGCAAGCTACACCGATAAAGACGGAAAGGTCAGCGTCAGTTATCCGCGTGAGAACATCGTGGCGAGCAACAACGCGGGCTACTACGGCGATCTGCCCGTCAGCGCGGCGGGGCGGTACTATGACGGCGTGTTCAACTGCGGCGACAAGACGGTTCAGCTGTTCTGGAAGGGCGTGGACGAAACCGTCTTTGACGCATACTGCCGCGAGCTGGAGGCGCAGGGCTTTGCGGTCTGGCAGACCAACCGGGGCACGTCCGTGTCGGCGGCAACCTACCGCAAGGACAACACGCAGGTTCACGCGTACTGGCTGAAGCACCTTTCGGAAATGCGGGTCAGCGCGCAGGAGAACGCCAACTTCCCGATTCTCGCAAGCGAATATACCAAGATCTGCGATGTCAGCGTGACTCAACTCGGGCTGAACTATCCGGGCGGAGATCTTGCAGACGGCACCGTTGTCGACGATCTTACGGGCAACGTGGGCGGCATGGGGTATGTCATTCTGCTGGAGGACGGCACCTTTGCGGTCATCGACGGCGGTTATCCGAACGAAAAGGACGCGCTCACGCTCTGGAATACGCTGAACAGTCTCAAGCCTGCGGGCGTGAAGGATATCGTCATCCGTGCGTGGTTTCTCACGCATGGGCATCACGACCATTACGGCGTTCTGCGACAGTTTATGAGCGATTATTCCGACCGCGTGAAGGTGGAACAGCTGATTGCCAACGATCCCTCCGATTTCCTCTATTCCAAGAGCGATACGCCCACGCGCGGCTTCAATCCGAACAGCATCAAGGGCAAATTCGGCGGATGCGTTTACCAGAAGGCGCACACGGGGCAGCAGTTCTTCCTGCCCGGCGTGACCTTTACCGTCCTCTTCACGCAGGAGGACAGCAGTACCTCCTCGCCGTACAAAACGTTCAACAGCCTTTCCATGGTGTTTGACGCGGTGACGAACGACACGCGCTTTATCTGGTTCGGCGACGCACAGCGGGAAGCCGCTCTGCGCATCAAAAGTATGTACTATGAGGATATGAAGTGCGACGTCATGCAGGTGGCGCACCACGGCGTAAACGGAGGGTCGTTGGAACTCTTTGAGCTCTGCAACCCCAAAATCGCGTTCTTCCCCGTGGCGGAAAGCCTGTACCGCTCGATTGCAAATCTGGAGCAGAACCGCTATATCGTCGGCTCGTGCGAGCGGGTGCTCTTCGCCTATGACGGCACGCAAACCATCTCCTTTGCAGAAACGCCCGACTTCGGAAAGCTGGACGGCGAGCAGGGAGACGGGCACTACAGCAAATTTTACTGAAATCCGGAGCAGAAAACAAGGCTATGAAAAATCTTTGGAACACCATGATTGACCGCTTGCAGGAAACCGCGGAGAAGCGGGAAGCGGAGAAGTCGGAGGACGAGGCGGAGGAACTGTACCCCTGCGGCGACGGCGTCCGGCTGAAAATCTTTGACGAGGTAAGCGAAGCAGAGGCGGACGGGCTGACCGCAGAGTTGCGCGCACGCTATCCCGCCGAAGCGATTTCGGAGCGTACCCTTTGCGGCAACCGCTTTATCGGCGCAGTGGTCGGCGACGGCTACATTTGGGCAATCTACATTCCGAGCCACAGACAGGTGCGCCTGCTCTATACCGCGCACGGCAAGCGGATTCCCGCGCAACTGGGCGAGAAGGATTGCTATGTCGGGGAGCAGAAGGTCACGCAGATTACGCCCAACGCGGAGGTGGTCAACTTCGGAATGTGCTACATCTTCGCACTGGGCGAGGGACACTTCCTTGTTTACGACGGGCTTGGAAGCGCGGGCGAGGACGAAGTGAAGCTGTGGGAAACGCTCGCGGCGGATACGCCCGAGGGACAGAAGCCCGTGATTGACGCATGGATTCTGACCCACCCGCACTACGACCACATCGCGGGCGTGCATAAGTTTGCACAGCGCTACAGCGACGCGGTTGAGGTCCGCAATTTCGTGATGAACATGGCAGACCCGCATATCTTCCCGATCCGCCTGTGGAAGGAAGTCTGCGACTGCTACGCAACATGGCTGCCGGGCATTCGTGCCGCCTTCCCGAACGCGCCGTTCCGGAAGGTTCACATGGGAGAGCGCTTCTCGGTCGGGCAGGCGGAGGTGGAGGTTCTCCTGACACAGGAGGAGATTTACCCTGCCGAGATGATCGTCAACGATTCCTCGCTCGTCACGCGCGTGACGTTGAACGGCAAAAAACTGTTCTTCCCCGCCGACGTGCAGTCGAACGCCCCCTGCGCTCTGTTGCACGATATGTACGGCGCATACCTGAAGAGCGATTACTATCAGATTGCGCACCACGCGTGGGACACCGACGCCCTGCTGTTCTATGACGATGTCAACCCGGAGACTCTGTTCTGGCCGCTGCGCCGCAAGGACTGGTGGAATCCCGCCTGCAAGATGTGGAAATTCCCCGCAACCGTCGTGATGAAGCAGGAGTACGACGAGGGGAAACGGCGTTTCCTCATCGCGATGGACGAAAACATCACAGAGCCGCTTTTTTAAGGCAATACCGCGCAATCCGCGATCTTCAGTTGCGCACTCACTCGCGCCTTTTCCGCCATACTTCACAAAAATCCTTGCCTGTAGCTCGGCTACAGCCCGCGAATTTTTGTATCGTCTGACAAAAAATTCGACTCTTCAAGTTGTGATTCGTGCCATCGGAATTACGCGGTAATGCCTTAAGACACCACCGCGCAATGCCGTCGGCGTTGCGCGGTGTTTTGCAAGTCCCAAAATCGAATGCTTCCGCACGTTGCGGGGGCGCAAGCCGCAGGGAGCGCCCTGCATCTAAACCCGCCATCCGTCCCTCAACTAACCTGAACCATTTCTATCCGGTAGCAGGAGCAGCCGGAATTCGTAGCACGGCAAACGGCTACACCAAAATCTGCACCACAAAAAGAAAGGGGTAAAAATCCCCTTGGTTAAAGTTTTGAAAGTTCTTAGAAAACTTTTTCAAAAGTTTTCTAAGCAGGGTTCGGGGCGGCGCCCCGAGGTCTTCGCATCCCCAAAGGAGGAACAATGAACAGCATTTTAACATCCGTTATCCGAGCAGATCCCGAGTACGGGCAGCTCCTGCGGGCAACGAAACAGGACTTTCGGGCGAACCCGCTTCCGATTCTCGCGAGCGGACTGTGCGAGGGCGCGGCGGACGCACTCCTTGTTTCGCTTCTGGAGGATACCGAGCGCGAGCGCGGCGGCGCGGCGCTGATTCTGTGCCCCGAAGAGAAGGACTGCGTAAAACTGGGCGGACTTCTGGAGCGCTTCGGTCTGCGCACAGGCTTCTATATGGCGCGCGACCTCACCTTCTATAATATGACCGCCTCGCATGAGTACGAGCACGAGCGCATCAAGGTGCTGTCGGGACTCATGGCAGGGGAGTACGACGCCGTTCTCACCACCCCCGACGCGGCGCTCGGCTATACCGTACCGCCCGAGATCCTGAAGAAGACGACCGTCGCAATCAACGCCGACGAACCGCTTGACCTGCCCGAATTGGCAAAACGCCTTACCGGGGCGGGCTTTGTCCGTGTGGATCTGGTCGACAGCCCCGGGCAGTTCGCCCTGCGCGGCGGCATCGTCGATATCTATTCCCCGTTCGGTACTTTTGCGGATTCGGACGGCGATACCAAAAGCGGCGCGTATGCCCTGCGCATCGAGCTGTTCGGGGACGACATCGACCGCATGGGGCTGTTTGAACCCGATACCCAACGCATGACGCAGTCGGTCATGGCGGCGGAGCTTCAGCCCGCGCGCGAACTGCTTTGCGACAAACCCGCACTTGAGCGTCTGAAAAAGCTGATCGCCGCGCAGTTCCGCGCAACGAAAAACGAGGACGCAATGGAGGAACTGGTTCGCGAAACCACCGCCGTGGACGCGGCTCTGCGCGGCGAGGGGGACGTCCCGTTCCTCGATAAGTATATCACCGCAGTCTATGAGGAGAAAACCTGCCTGCTCGACTATTTCACGGGGCGGCGGCTGGTGGTGGAGCGCTCGACAAACGCCCTGCGCGACCGCCTGCAGGCTTTTGAATGGCACATGAACCAGACCGTAACCGAACTGGTGGAGGGCGGCACCGTTGCGGGAAAGTATGCCGAATATAACCGCCCCGCCTCCTATCTGGAGCAGGTGACCGACGCGCACGTCACGCTCCACCTCGACTCCATCGCCTACAGCGTTTCCGACCGCCGCCTTGCCGGGCTGTTCGGCTTCCGCACGCGCCAGACCGTCTCCTATGCCGAGAACGACGAGCTGTTCCGCGACGACCTGCGCGCGTATTCCGACGGAAGCTACCGAACGGTGGTGCTTGCCGAAAACGACCTGCAGGCGGGGCAGCTGGCGGAGGAACTGCGCGCCGACGGTTACGAGGTCGTCGATAACCCCGAGGACGTTGCGAAAATGCCCGGCGGGAGCGTGACGGTTCTGTGGCGCGACGTCCTGCCGGGATTCGAGCTGATCGTGCCGCACGTCGCGGTTCTCTCGCGGAACGCGGAAGCGCACATGGGCGGGCTGAACCTCGCGGGCAAGTCGGCGCTCCGCAAGAAGAAGCCGAAGAATACCAAAAGCATCCTCTCCTACGCCGATCTGGAAGTGGGGGACTATGTGGTGCACGAAACCTACGGCATCGGGCGCTATCTTGGCATTGAAAGCAAGACCTGCGACGGCGTGACGCGGGATTATATCGGCATTCAGTACGCGGGAACGGATAAGCTGTTTCTGCCCGTGGAGAAACTCGACAAAGTATCGAAATATATCGGCGCGCGCAGTGACGACGGCATGGTCAAACTGTCGAAAATGGGCGGCGACGCGTGGAAGAAATCCAAGGCGCGCGCAACCGCCGCCGTCAAGGAGATGGCGCGGGAGCTGATTCGCCTGTACGCCGAGCGGATGCGCCTGCCCGGGCACGCGTTCCCCGCCGACGACAAGTATCAGAAAGCCTTTGAGGACGCGTTTGAATACGACGAAACCGACAGTCAGCTGACCACGTCGGACGAGATCAAGGGGGACATGACCAAAGCGATTCCGATGGATCGCCTGCTCTGCGGCGACGTGGGCTACGGAAAGACCGAGGTTGCCATGCGCGCGGCGTACAAGGCGGTTCTGGGCGGCTGTCAGGTGGCGGTTCTCGTGCCCACCACGCTTCTGGCGCTTCAGCATTTTCAGACTTTTGTCAGCCGGATGCGGGCGTTCGCGGTCAACGTGGATATGATCTCCCGTTTCCGCACGCCCAAACAGCAGGCGGCAACCCTGCGGCGGTTGGCACGCGGCGAGGTGGACATCCTCATCGGCACGCACCGGATTCTGTCGCAGGACGTGAAGTTCCACAACCTCGGACTGATGATCGTGGACGAGGAACAGCGCTTCGGCGTGGCGCAAAAAGAGAAGCTGAAACAGGTTGCAAAGGGCGTGGACGTGCTGTCGCTTTCCGCTACGCCGATTCCGCGCACGCTGAACATGGCGATGGGCGGTATCCGCGACATTTCAATTCTCGATGACGCGCCCGTGGACCGTCTGCCGGTGCAGACCTATGTGCTGGAGGAAGATCCGCTGATTCTCGAGGAAGCCATGCGGCGGGAGTTGCGGCGCGGCGGGCAGGTGTTCTACCTGCACAACAATGTGGAAACCATCTACAGCGTTGCGGCGCAGGTATCGAAAGCGATTCCCGAAGCGCGCATTACCGTTGCGCACGGGAAGATGGAAAAGGACGAGTTGGAGAAAATCTGGGAGCAGATGCTGAACGGCGAGGTGGACATTCTGGTCTGCACCACGATTATCGAAACGGGCGTGGATATCCCGAACGCAAACACGCTGATCGTGACGAACGCGGATCGCCTCGGACTGTCGCAGTTGCACCAGATCCGCGGGCGCGTGGGGCGTTCGGCGCGGCGCGCGTATGCCTATTTCACCTTTGCGCGCGGCAAGGCGCTCTCGGAAATCGCGACCAAGCGACTGGAGGCAATCCGCGAGTACGCCGAGTTCGGCGCGGGCTTCAAAGTGGCTCTGCGCGACATGGAGATCCGCGGCGCGGGGAATATCCTCGGCGCGGAACAGCACGGACATCTGGACGCGGTGGGGTACGATCTCTATATCAAGCTGTTGAATCAGGCGGTGCTGACCGAAAAGGGAGAAGCGCCGAAGCCCGAGAACGACTGCACGGTCTCGCTGAACTACAGCGCGTCCCTGCCCGAAAAATATGTGCCGTTCCCCGCGCAACGGATGGCGCTTTACAAAAAAATTGCGCTGATTGCAAGTCCCGTCGATCTTGCGGACGTGACCGATGAGTTGGTGGATCGCTACGGCGAGCCTCCCGTCGAAACCGTGAATCTGCTCCGCATTGCGCTGATTCACTCCACGGCTTCCGCCTGCGGAATCGCTCGCATTCTGCAGGATGCAAACGGGATTCACATTTACCCCGTGTCTCTGGATGTGGATCGTTGGAGCGCGGTTTCCGCCAAGCTTCCGCAACTCCGTATGGTTCTCTCCGGTGACGCGCATCTTTGTCTCCGTCTCCAAAAGGGTGACAACGCGCTCGAAAAGCTTCAGTCCTGCCTGTCTCTGTACGGGGACGCGCCAAAGGGGGGCTTTTAAGGAAAGCCCCCCTCTGGACTCCCCCAAACCTTTTAATCAATTTATATGGGGAGTGCGAACATCGTGTCACTGATTGTTAATTAGAGATGTGGAACGACACAC
>ENA-UERG01001786-UERG01001786.1-human-gut-metagenome-genome-assembly--contig:-NODE-1786-length-16826-cov-33.356678_pt1 | contig 16826 bp, 7 predicted proteins | sample MGYA00242954_ERZ507954 | MGnify/ENA primary metagenome ERZ507954 (study PRJEB26167, sample SAMN06115478) | human gut metagenome | host: Homo sapiens | place: China:Sichuan | collected 2015-01-21... | reverse complement strand
CCATCAACAATGAGCAATGGACTGATATTTCCACTGTTAGAAGAATAACCACGCACACGGATATCGGCAGCCTCACCCGGACCACCCGAGTTGATAATCTGTACACCGGCAGCCTTACCCTGGAGGGCAGCACCGGCATCGGTAGCTGACAAGCCCTTGATGTCATCGCTCTTAATAGATGCAACTGCACCTGTCAGGTCGCTCTTCTTCTGAACGCCATAACCGATGACAACGACATCATTCAGAACTTTAGAATCATCCTTCAAGGTAATGGTAAGCGTTTTACCAGCCTGAGCTTTCACGGTCTTAGGCTCCATACCCACATAGGTAATCGTTAATGTTGCATCAGGTGCAGCATCAATGCTGAACTTACCATCCAAATCAGTAATCACACCCAACTTGCTGCCTGCAGCTTTCACTGTTGCACCAATGACAGGTTCACCACTTGTGTCTGTAACTACTCCTTTTACAATACTCTGAGCCGACATTCCTGCAGGGAATAAACAGAGAAAGGATAGCAACGCTAACGGCTTTTCAATCTTTCTTAAGTTCCTCATAAGAAAATAGATTAAATTATTTATTTTATCAGTTTATGATTGTGTACGTGTTCAGTAAAAACATTCTTTTGCAAAGCACGCTGCAAAATTAAGATTTATTTCGTAAAATGACTTTCTCTCATGTTACAATTACTTTGCGAAACATAATAAAAAAACAAAAAGAAACATAAGATATTAGAAATATAACAAAAAGAAATCCCGAAACTGCCAGGCAGTTTCGGGATTTCTTTTATATTATCCTATTGATTTCCAGTCTTGTTACTTGAACAGATGTGGCACAAATTCCTTCAGACAGCGGCGCCAGGTAAGCCACTCATGATGAGTACCAGGAGAAACATAGACATCAAGCTTGATGCCCAGGTCCTTCAATTCCTTCGCCATCTTCTCCGTGCCGAAGTTCTCTTCTGAACCGCAGCCCATGAACATATAGTTTATCTGGCTGTTGAACTTCTCTGCATCGGCAAAGACGCCGTTGAAGCAGGTCTTGACATCCACACCGAAAAGTGCACCGCTGAAGGTTCCCAGGGCAGAGAACTTATCCAAGTTCGGCAACACGGTGTTGAAAGTCTGGCAACCACCCCATGACAAGCCAGCCATCGCACGATGCTCTCTGTCGGTATAGGTTCGGAACTTCTTATCTACCATCGGAATCAGATCCTTGATAATCACATCGTAAAAAGATGCGCCATAGAGCTTGCGCTCCTCATCCACATCCTTGCCCGGACGTGGCACGAAAGGCTGCTTAACATCGCCGCTCTCCATCACCACAATCATAGGCTCAGCCTTGCCTTCGGCAATAAGGTTGTCCATGATGTGCTGCATATAGCCCTGATGGCTCCAGCCCGTCTCGTCCTCGCCCATTCCGTGCTGCAGATAGAGCACAGGATAGCGCTTGTTCAAATTGGTTTCATATTCTGCAGGCGTATAAACCATGGCTCTGCGGAACTTGCCCTGAGATGCAGCATAGTAAGATACCGAACGAACCTGACCCTGTGCTACTCCCTGCTGAGGACGATAGTAGTTGCCTTCGGCTCCCTCAGGAACCTCCAAGCCACTCGCCTCTCGGCAGCAGCCGAAGTAGGTTTCGCTGGCAGGATCTACTACCTGTACACCATCTACATTCAGGAAATAATAGTGGAAGCCTACTACCAATGGGTCTGAAACACCATACCAGTCGCCGTCCAAATCCTTCTTCATAGGATACTTCTTTCCGCAGATGTCGAAGATAACCTGCTTTGCTTCCGGTGCATGTAGCTTGACATAGGCCCGATGGTCTTTATCTACACGCGGATAGTTGGCATCCGGAATGATGCCGAGCAGCGAGAGCATCATGTTGGCATAGCGCTTACCCATGGTGCGATAGCTTTCGGCAATGAAATGCAATCCGTCGCCACGCTGCGGACATCCCTTGGAAGAGATGACGTGGGCAGTAGGGATAGTCTTGGCTATATCATCCACAATGGCGATATGCTGCCAGCAGCTGCCGCCCTGGTCTTTCTGAACGGTTTCGCCCACGAGCAAAGGTACATCTTCTGCCTTCAGGTGCAACTCTTTCAGAATATCGTTATACACGGTCTTCACCCGGTTAGGCCAGTTGGCATCACCATTGTTGGTTTCTCCCTGATGCAGCAGGATACCCTTGATGACACCCTGCTTCTGAGCTATCTTGGCAAGCTCGATGAGTCGGGCGTATGGATTGCCGTTATACTGGGAAGCGAAGTTCTTCATCCAGTCGGGCTGCTTCTTCAGATACGCCTTGCAGGTGCGCTTGTCGAAGAGATCGATGCTGGCGCCACCCACAGCCACGGTGATGGTTCCCACCTTGATGCTGTCTGGCAGGTTATCCACCATCTTTCTTCCGAAATAATCTACAGGAGTGAGGCCAGTGTCTGGTCGTGCCTGAGGAGGGACAGCGGTATGCCACTGTCCCTTTTTCCATCCTGCCTTCTCATCATCCACAGCATACATTGCCATGAATCTTGGATTTACTCCTGTCCGGTCGATGTCTTCAATGGCGGCATTGCCCTCCATGTTCGACTGTCCGAAACAGAGATAAATCTGGAAGTTCGGATCAGGTTTTACTTGTGCCTTGCTACCATTCTTCTGTGCCATCATCGGAAGGCACATTATCATCATCATTGATGCAAAGATTGATAACTTGTTCATTGTATTTATGTTTATTGTAACACCTTAATATATAAGATTACTTACCCTCACTCAAACCATCAGCAAAACCACCGTAAGCAGGCTTGCGCTGATAGTTCAGGTTCCAGAGACCTACAGGCAGTCCAGGGCGCCAACCGCTGTTTGTTGGTGCATCGGTGAGACACCACTGGCAGATACCATACTGCTGTTCGACAGGAACGATCTTGAAATACTGCTCGATAATCCACTTGTAGTGTTCAGCCATAGCCTTTTCCTTAGCCACACGCTCATCAATTGGAAGCTTCTCCAGCTGAGCAGTAGTAACATCTTTGCCATCTTTATCTACATAGCCCATATCGATCTCTGAGATACGGACGAGCTTGCCAGTCTCTGCCATGATCTTGAGCATGTTCTGGATGCCCTTCTTCTTGCTTTCCAGAGTCTGTGGATTCTCGTAGTAGCTGATGTGCATCTGTGTTCCGATACCATCAATCTTGGTGTTCCAGCCGAGTTCCTTACCCTTCTTTTCCCATACGCCAATCCAGTAAACGAGCGACTTCACCTTCTGGTTGTTGTCCCAGTCAGACTCCAGGTTGTAATCGTTGATGAAGAGCTTGAGGTCTGCAGGGTTTGTACCCTCTACCGCAGCATAAGCATCACGAGCCGCCTTCTCTACGATAGGACCATACATCTCTGGTGTGAAGTAATCCTGCCAGTAGAAATCTTGTGGATTATGCTCACTGGTAGCCTCAGTCTGAAGAGCATAGAAGCCATTCACATTGCCACCACCTGAGATAGCCTCGTTGATGAGATCCCAAGCCTTCACCTTGCCTTCAGTGGCCTGCATCATGCCACTTATCCATTTGTTCATCGCCCAGGTAAGTGTATCAGACTTCTCCTTAGGAGTGAGAGGGATACCATTACCATACTTTTCACATTTGAAGTCAGGTCCCTGCCAGTTGCTAGCCCAACCGGTTGTTGCATTCTTGGCAAAGTCGCCATTCGCAACAAGATTATCCTCAGTACCTTCCTTGACAAGGGTAATATCATCCATATATACACTCTCGCCAGACTTCATTTTACCGAAGCAGAACTGCAACTTATCATGTGTAAACGCAGCAGTAAACTCCCAAGTATATGTTTTCCAGTCAGTAGTAAGATTCTGAGCTTCACAATACTGCACATCATTACTTCCACCCCACTCGTTTTTATTAGGACTGGCATCCCAGATAGGCCAGAAAGCAAATTCCGCAGCAGATGAAGCCTTCAACTTCATCTTCAAGACATACTTAGCGCCCTTTTTCAATGGCTTAGGCAACGTATACATTGCCTGATGATCCCAGGCATTTGAGCCATCCTTAGTTGTGGTATATTTGATACAGAAGTTTCCAGATGCACTTGTACCAGAACCTTGCTTGATTGCAAAAGAAGGTCCCTGCCAGTTGTTACCCCAAGCAGATTTATCATCTTTAGCAAAATCGCCATTAGCCACTAAGTTGGTTTCAGTGCCATCCTTTACTAATTTGACATCATCGAAATCGATGCTACCACCTAACTTACCGAAACAAAATTGCAACATATCATGAGGAAACGTTGCATTAAAATTCCAGGTAACCGTTGTCCATTCTGTAGAAACTTTCTTAGCTGCCAAGTACTGAACATCATTACTACCACCCCACTCGTTCTTGTTAGGACTAGCATTCCAGATTGGCCAAAAATCAAGATCACAATCTTGTGATGCTTTCACTTTCATTGAAAGAGTATAAGCACCCCCTTTTTCCAATGGCGTAGCCAACTTGCAGGTAGCCTGATTATCCCAGGGATTTGAGCCAGCCTTATCTGTGGTATATCTAATAAACTGATTGTCGCCGCCCGGCGCCTCAGGAATAGGCTTATCGGCTATCAATCCATTCAAATACTTGCTAGGCTGCTGAGCATGCCAGGCAAGCGCATGACCATAAACTGTTAACCCTGCATCCTCTGCTGCGGAAACAAAAGAAGATACCTTACTGAAATCCATCACTCCCTGGTCGTTGACACAGGAAGCCATCTTCATGGCATTGCCTGCAACAATCTCATCAAAGTTATGGGCTGCAAGACGGAAGAGAGGACCCTGCTGGTTGAACTCGTCCACGCCAAGTGCAGCACTTACCTTAAAACCAGGATGAGCACCACGATCCAGATACTCCTTCAATGGCGCATAGTCGTTGAGATACTCATACTGAGCGATGGTCTGAGGCTTCTCGACATCATATTTCCAGTCATCCCAGTCTGCACAGCTGCCCAAAACAAATGGGCAGACCAGTGCAGATATAATATATTTATTTACTTTCATACTACTAAATTCATTTTCATTAGTTTGTTACGAAATTACTTCCATGACTCAAGCTTGTTGCCACGACTCATCATAGACATCACATAGTCGGCAGAGATGTTCCATGTTTTCTCGTGCTCTACATCACCTGCATTGGTCACTACAGTAGCATTAAACTTGATCTTCAGACAATCAGCCATGCGGTTCTTGTCGCTGAAATCCTGAATGCCACGAGGAGCAAAAGTACCAGTACCAATCTCCTTGCCATCCTGATAAACCTTACAGTTTTCACCATTGAATGCGAGAGTAATGGTCAACTCCTTCGATGCATCAATCTGACTCCAGATATGCTCTTTGTCATCATACTTCCACTCCTTTACAGGATAAGAGAAAGTGATGGAAGATGTGTTGAAATCTACAGATGAAGCCACATCCAGCGCATCCTCGTTCTTGTGAGTAATGGTCTTCAAATCCTGGATATTGGTAGTTCCTGTCTTGCAATACATACCTGAGTACTGATTCTTGTACTTCACACAGATCATCTGGTAGTTCTTCTTTTCAAGGATAGAATCACCAGTGAGGGAAGAAACGAGTCTTATAGGCAGCACATAGTGAGTAGTAGCAGCCTTCGGATCGTTGAAGAAGGCATCAGTAAGATGCACTGTTGTACCACCAATAATCCTTCCCTTAGGGATAGTCAGGGTGGTAGGATCCTCCAGGGTATAGTAGGATTCAGGGAGCACCTCCATACCACTGCCTTCTGGCAGAAGAGATGGATCTATCTTATAGCTGATCTTACAATCCTTGGTATTCTTGTAGCCACCACCCCAAGTTGCCTGCAGCTTGAACTGATGAGCATTGTCGTCGGTATTTACCGCATCATCGTCATTACCGAGGGTGATAACGCGGATAGGTGCCTGCATAGCGAAAGATACTGTTATCTTACCGTTGTTGCCACCATTGCCTGTTCCTCCCTGAAGACTATCTTCCCAATCTCCGTTTGAACAAGAGGTAGAAAGACCAGCTACCAAGGCAAGTCCCATGATTGCAGTTCCTATTTTTCTGAATGTTTTATTCATAATCTTCTTTTTTTCTTTTTATTACCAAATGTTGTTCTTTTTACCATCCTGTGTTCTGAACGAGTGATGGGAAATTAAGAATCTGGTCGTATGGCACAGGACCATAGAAGGCATTCTCCTTGAAATTACGTGTTTCCACTGAGATAGGAGTATATTTCTTGCCAGCCTCTTCGTTGGTGATGCTCATACCCTTTGCCTCCTCTGTGAGGTTAGCCTTCCAGCGACGCAGATCCCAGAAGCGGAAGCCTTCGAAGCAAAGCTCTATGCGACGCTCGTTTCTAATCAACTCACGCATCTTTTCCTTGCTCTGTGCACACTCTTCCAGGTATGGATCTTCACCAAACTCTCCCAAGCCTGCACGCTCACGGATTGCCTTGATGACATCGTAGGCTGAGTAATCTGCGCCGCCCTTAGGACCATAAGCCTCATTGGCTGCCTCGGCATAATCCAGATAAAGCTCTGTATAACGGATGCGGGCTGTATAATGATAAGCCTTGCCGTTAACCGTAGGATCCAGGTTGATGTCCTGACGGAGGAGCTTCTTCATATAGTAACCTGTGCGGGTTGACTTGGAAACGTCCTTGTTGAGACCATCGAGATTGTCTGCGTTGTCTGCCTGTGTATTGATGACAGCATTTCCTGAACCGGCTGTCTGTCCATTATAGATAATGTACTTAGCCAGACGTGGGTCACGGTTTGCGTATGGATTAGCTGGGTCATATTCGCTGTTGGCATCTGTAATAGGATAACCGTTGGCAGCAGGGAATGCATCTACAAGATTCTGGGTTGGATTGATACGACCCTGACCATAGATTGATGGTGGGTAGTACTTGGTCTCCAAATCATTGCTCTCGCTCTTCTCTGTACGCCAGAGTACTTCCTTAGGACATTGTGCCGCTTTAAGATCCTTCATGTTTGGGTCTGCATACCACTCCAAACCATTTGTATCGATGCCTGAGATGCCACCATTGAGGTCGAGCACTGCCTTGGCATATTTGGCAGCCTGCTCGTAGGTTACGCCGCTGCCTTCGGCAAAGGCTGGAGATGCAGCCATCAATGTAGCCTGTGCAAGAACGGCACGAGCGATACGACCACTTAAGCGTCCGGCGAAGTTGGAACCAAGTACACGATTGTAAGTAGCCTTTGTAACTGTATAGGATTTGCCAAGGCAACTAACGGTCATTGTCTCGTTATCCGTATCCTTGTAGTCAACAGGAAGTACACGTACAGCCTCTTCTGCATCCGCAATGAGCTGCTTCATGCAGTCGGCATAAGAAGCACGCACCTCCAAGGAATTGAAATCTGAATTTACATTTGTTGGCTCAACATCGTTAGGAACACCGAGAAGTGTTCCATTGACCAAACCACCATGGGCACGGAGCAGATAGTACATGAAGAGTGCTCTCAAACCCTTTGCCTCGCCGATATAACGCTGCTCATACATGGCACGCACAGCCTCATCGCTGTTCCAGTTTACCTTATCCACATTGGCAAGGAAGAGGTTGATATACTGGATAGCTGCACGACAGTTGCGCCAGGTTTCCACAGGGTTGTTGCTTGATGTCCAGCTATCTACGCCAGTCATCTTACGATAAGAGTCGGTAGCGTCGTTACTCACGGCATCGTCTGTAGCGACATCGTTGAACGAGTATTCGCGGTTTGGCAGACGGGTATAGGCGTTGCCAAGCACACCATCAGCATAGTCTGGATGGTCGTACATATACTCGAAACCCAGATGGTTTTCGATGGCAGGCTCGAACATATCGTCGCAGCTTGTCAGTCCTATCGAAAGAGCCAGTCCGAGCACCACTCCACCAATTTTATATTTTGATAGTAAGTTGTTCATCACTTTTGTCATTTTCGTTATCTTAATTTTCTATATTAGAACTCAACCTTTGCACCGATGGTGAAACTGCGGGTTTGAGGAGCAGAATCTACATTGCGTTCCATCTGCTTGCGCTCACCGGCTATCGTCAGGAGGCTGCTGCCATTAACATATACCTGCAAACCCTTCACCAAACTGTTGTCTCCGAAGAGAGACTTGTTGAAGTCGTAGGTAAGCTGCACGCGGCTCAAGTCGATGCGGTCGGTTGAATACATCCAGTAGTCGGAAGCATTGAAGTTGTTGTCACCACTCTGTGTTGTCAGACGAGGATAGGTGATAGACTCTCCGTTCTTGAATTTACTCTCTGTCCAGGCACCGAGTACCACATCACTGTACTTACGCTCACCGTAAACCCAGTTGTAGGTATCGTCCTTGATAGCATTGCCACCAAACTGACCTGTCAACATGGCGAAGAGAGTGAAGTTCTTGTACTTCAAGGTAAGATTCATACCACCGGTGAACTTGGCGCTCCAGCGACCGATAACCACGCGGTCCTTGCTGTCGATGACATTATCACCATTCTGGTCCTTGTATCTCAGATCACCTGGCTTCAAAGTACCGAAAGAGCTCTTGACCTTATCATTGTCAATTTCATCCTGACTGTTGTAGTAGCCTAAGCACTCATATCCCCAAAGGGCATCAGTGAGCTTGCCTTCTGTACGCATGTAGTCATACTCTACATTCTCTGCAACCTTCAGGTTCTTTGAACTGTTGGTCTGTCCGAATGCCTGGATACCATACTCGAAGTCTCCCACCTTGTCTTTATAACCGAGAGAGAAGTCAACACCTGTGCGGCGATTCTTACCATAGTTGATGTATGGCACGAATGTAGATACAGGCCAGTAGGTATGCATATAGCTTGGATAGATGTAATCTGGCTGAGCGAGCAAGCCATCAGTCACCGTGTTGTAGTAGTTTACGGCAAAGCTGAGTCGGTTACTGAACAAGGCACCATTCAAACCTACGTTGAACTCCTTGCGCTTGATGAAGCCCAGCTCGTCGTTACCACCACGCTGCGAGTCTGAAGTCTGGATGCTGTTGTTGGCGTCAGACCATCCCCACCATGTACCGGTAGCCGTGAAGATATTCTCATACATGAAGTACTCTTTGATATCAAGATCCTGGTTCAAGACGGTATAACCTGCAGTAAGACGGAGGTCATTGAGCCAGTTTACATCCTTCAGGAAATTCTCTTCAGAGAGTCTCCAGCCGAGAGTTGCCGATGGAGAGATGGCATTGCGGTTGCCCTCAGGAAGCTTTGCCGAATGTACCACATTGGCTGCCAAGTCGGCATAGTACTTATGTGCATAGTTGTATGACACGAGAAGTCCCAGGTTGGCATTGCTTACCTTGTGATACTCACCGCTGATAGTCTGCTGATAACCATTGGCGAGCAAGGTGGCATTCACATTGTGATTGCCGAAGGAGTTAACGTAGTCAAACTGTCCGGTCCAGGCAAGAGTCTGGCGCTCTGCTGAGTTGCTGGAGTTCAAAGTACCCGTATGCTTATCCTCACCATACTGAGTGACGGAACCGATAATCTGCTTGCCGTCAAACTGTGTCCAGTTGACACCGAAGGTTGCATAACTGTCGTTCAAGGATGTGGTATATGACGTAGAATAGTCAACCGCAAACATGGTCTTGAAGCTCAATCCCTTCAGCAAAGAAGAGAGATCAAACTTGACACCAGTATCAAACTGCATCTGGCGGGATGTCCAGGTGTTGTAGCCTGCAGCATACATATCTGCGAAGGCATTGGTCTGGTCTTCCTGTGTAGCACCCAGGAAATACTGTCCGGCTGGCAATCCCACAGGATTGGTGATGATATTTCTTGAGTTATTGATGAGAGCCAGAGAATTGGCATCCATCGGGTCAAGATAAGACAGCGGGATGAATGGAGCCACACGGTTAGGGCGCAATGTAGAAGCTGCCTTCCAGAATTCGCTGTTTGAACCATGCTGGTTATAATAGGTAGCGTTGGCATTCACCCAACCAGAAGCCCAGTCAGCAAGCTGGAGGTCGATGTTACCACGTACGTTCAGGCGGTCGGTATAGTTGTTCTTTCCTTCACCGAAATTGAAGAAATCGCCCTCGCGGTAGTAGCTTACGTTGGTATAGAACTGTGCAAACTTACCACCACCTTCGAATTCAGCCGTCACATCGTAGCGAGACTTGGTCTTCTTGAGATAATCAGAATTATAGAACTGCTGGTTTGGATAACGGTAAGGATTGGTACCTGCAGCCGTGTTATAGATGTCTTCAGCTGAATATTTAGCAGAAAGACCATCGTTGGCAAGTGCCTGATTGTAAAGCGTCATATACTGCGCACCATCGAGGTAGGTAGGGAAAGACTTCGCTACACTCATCTGATAGTTGGCACGGGCGCTTATCTTCAAAGGTTCTACCTTTCCACGCTTTGTTGTGATGAGGATAACACCCTTTGCAGCACGGCTACCGTAGAGAACAACGGCAGAAGCACCCTTGAGGAAGGTAATGTCTTCAATCTCCGTTGGCAAAACATTGTTTGCATCACGTGGCACACCGTCAATCAGCACGAGTGCATCACCCTGGTTCCACAGCGACCCGTTATAACCTGCAGTCAAAGCCTGCATGTTGTCGAGGCTATAGGTATTGTAGTTCTTCTCCAGCAGATTCTTCACCTTGACCGTGCTGACAGGAGTGATTACATCACGGGCATCCGCCTTGCGGAATGCCACGTTGATGGTGTCTGCTTCTGTGGCATCCTGTGCCATCACTCCTTGTGCAGAGAGAGCGAAGAGGGAAACCGGAAGAATCGCTTTATATCTTGAAATTATGTTGCTCATAATTTTTTCTTCTTTATTCTTTTAATTGTTTTCTTGATTCACACTCTATTACCAACCTGGATTCTGGAACATCTCAGGATAGATACTGGTGTCTTTCTTCTTCAAAGGCATCCACCAGTGCTTGCTTGTGAAGTGACGGGTAAGAATGGTCTTCTCCTTGAAACCGGAAACCTCGGTGTTCTGTGGATTCTTTGGATCAAACTTGCCTGCACGTACAAACTCCTGCGATGTCTTGATGTTGTAAGGTGCCTTGTCGAGAAGCAACCAGCGACGCAGGTCGTTGAAACGGTGACCTTCGAAAGCAAGCTCTACGGCACGCTCGCGGCGAACCTCATCCATGAGCTTGTCCTTGTTGCCTGTAAACTTGGCTGCTACGTCTGCTACTCCGGCACGCTCGCGAATCTTGTTCACTGCATCGAGAGCTGTGAGTGAGCACTTGGCTGAAGCGGTGGCTCCACCTACGGCTGCACAAGCCTCGGCATACATCAGGTAACAGTCGGCAAGACGCAGGTAAGGCACATCAATGTACAACTTGTTATAAGTAGCACCCATATCATAGTTGTTGGCGATCATAGGAATGAACTTATAGAGCAGGTAACCAGTGCGGCTCTCGTTGATATCGTCACGGTAAGTACCACCTGTATAGAGGTTGGCATATCGGTTGGCATCCGGTTTGATGTCTCCCTCTACCACCTTTACTCCATCATATACGATGTCGTGATAGAAACGTGGGTCACGGTTCTTCCAAGGATGGGTTGGATCGAAACCAGACTCTGGGTCATCGAGAGGAAGACCATTCGCCATACCATAATAGTTTACGTAGTTGGCTGTAGGCTGTGAGGAAGCCTGACCACCTGTAAGAATCTGACCGCCAAACTCGGTGAACACTCCGAAGTGAGAGTTCTGCCATGCATCGGCTGGAATATCACGGAGAATATTCTCGGTAGAACCTGGAGGAAGCATGTTCTTGTTCCAGGTATAGAACAGATCTGAGTAATCAGCAAAATCCACGAGCTTGTACTGGGTCTGTCCTGTCTCTACAAGAGTAAGGAGTTCGCCAAGTGCCTCGGCAGCCTTCTGTGCATAGTTGGTATCGTAATCGTAGGTGCTGGCATTGCCGTTTACATTCATCTTGGCATCGCAGTTCTTCACCAGTGGAGAAGCTGCCCACAAGAGTGATTTGCCTTCATAGGCAAGTGCGGTAATCTTGTTGATGCGGAAGCCATTCTTGCCTAATGTATTGCGACCAACAGAAGACTTATCCCAGTCGATAGGCAGAAGCTCTGCAGCCTCACGGAAGTCTTTAGCAGCCTTCTCGGCACATGCCTGACAGGTTTCACGAGGAAGAGTCATTGGCTGGTCGGCAGCTAGGGTATGATCAATATATGGCAGACCACCGAAATACTGCATCAGCTGGAAATGAAGCCATCCACGGAAGAAGAGCAACTGACCCTTGATGGCATTCTTCTCCTCCTGGGTGGCAGCCGTCATCAGGTCCATATTCTCCAGACCCAGATTTGCTTTACGGATGCCATACCATGCAGCCTTCCAAAGACCACGAGAAAAACGATAATTATTACCAGCATCGTTTGGATCCAAAAAACTTGACCCCTGGTCCATGAAGCTTGCGCCCCATCCGTCATATTCCTGCTGCCAGCCCCAGAAGTCACCCTGGTCAACCTTGTAGCTCATGTGGAAGTCGATACCCACAGCCTGGATATCATCCTCACCCCAGTTCCAGGACGTTGTCCAGTAACTCTTGGAGAAGTCAGGAATACAGAGATAAAGCTCCTCTGTAAAGCCCTGGAAATTCTTGAAATTCTTGAAAGCAGCCTCTGGAGATACATCCGATTCTGGTGACTTGTCAAGATAGTCTGTACAGCTGGTGGTCAGGGCGAGAGAACATCCCAATGCCAACGCCAGGCAGGCAGACTTATATTTAGAAATTATTCTTGTCATAATAAATAATGTGTTATATTAACGCTGTTTACAACTCTAACTTGATACCGAAGTTGATACGCTTCATTGTAGGGTATGCACCCTGAGAAGCAAGACCTGTACCTGCGAAGTTCGACTCACGGTCGTCAGGCATATCTGTCCAGAGGAAGAGGTTGTTACCATTTACATAAACCTTCAACATCGAGAGACCGAGACTCTTGATCCATCCGTCATTCCAGGTATAAGCCACCTCCAGGTTCTTCAAGCGGCAGAACGAACCATCGTAGAGGAAGCGGGTACCCTCATAGTAACTTGGAGTAGAGTTCATGCGGAGTGAAGGAATACCGTCTGGAGTTGATGTTGACCAGTAAGCACCCTCCTTGAACACCGTGTGAAGGTATGGCTTAGGCAGTGAGTTGAATGCTACATAGCGGCTCACGTTGTTTACGCCATAGAACTGCGCAAAGATACTGAATCCCTTGTAGTCAATACCGATAGTGGCATTGTAGGTGTTCTGAGGAGTACCTGTAAAGCCATAAGGCGCACTATCATTGGTATCAATCACACCGTCACCATTGAAGTCGGTGATGATATACTGACCTGGCAACTTCTGGCTGTCATTGGTATTGTGAGGAGTCATGGCGATGACATCATCCCAAGACTGTGCTGTACCATTGTCGAGATAGCTCTTGCCCTGTCCGATGGAGAATCCCATGTTCTTCTGGTATGCAGGAAGCAACTCTGGGTCGTCATGCTCGGTAACAACATTTTTTGCATGCGTCATGTTCATATTGGCATAGGCATGGATACCGTTGGCAAAATCATACTTCAGTCGAACTTCAAGCTCATAACCTGTGGTCTTGGTTCTACCCTTGTTCAGGAAAGGAGCAGAAGCACCGAAATAGGAAGGCACCGAACGGCTGCTGCCGGCAATCATGATGTCGGAACGCTTCTCATTGAAGAATTCAAGCGAACCGGCTACGAGACCACCGAGGAAAGCATAGTCGATACCGAAATTCTGTTTGATGGCCTTCTCCCAATGGATATCTGGGTTACCTACCTTCGATTCCTTATACCAGGTGTAAATGGACTCGTTGTTCGGGTTGGTTGAATCAAGATGGGTCTTGCCACCGTAAGCCCAAGTGGTCTGGTAGAGCCAGCGTTCCCATACATTATCCTCACCAATCTCTCCATAAGAGTAGCGGAACTTGAGGATGTCAACCAGGTTTCTGCCGAATACCTTTGCCTCAGTCACTGGCTTGAACCATTTCTCGTTGGCTACGTTCCAACCGATAGCACCTGAATTGAAGAAGGCAAAACGATTGTCCTTGGAGAACTTCTCCGAACCGTTGTAGGCACCGTTATACTCGAACATGTAGCGATCGTCATAATTATAGGTGGTACGGAATGCCCAGTCCTCACGGTAGTTGGTAAACTGAGAACCCGTAGCACGCTCAGAGCGGTTGAATACGCCCATAGCTGTTACATCGTGCTTGCCGAACTTGCGTCCCCAATAGAGCTGTGCCTGATAGAAGAGGTTACGCTGGGTAAGATCGTTGTTGAGCGCACCTGCATCAGTCTTCCATGCGATGGTCTCCACAAAATCGAAGTTGTTGTGTCCCGCAGGCTTCTCCTTATAGGTCACCTTACCCGTAACAGGGTCGATATACTTATACTGGGCTGCATTATTGAGGTCATTGACACCTCGGTTTGCCTCCACAAACACGTTATCCCAAGATACGATGGCAGATGCCTTCAGACCCTTTGTAATAAAGGAAAGATCCTGCTCGAGCGTAAAGTCGGTATTGATACGGGTAGTGGTGGTTGACTGCTCACCATGAAGTGCAAGATTGGTCACAGAGTTAGGAGAGCCTTGATCATCTTTAGGGAAATAGCCCCAAACACCATCGCTATACTGTGGCAGGAAGGTATCATGAGGTGCAGAGTAAGCTGCCTGCCAGAGCTGGCTCTCAGCCCATGAACCTTTCTCCAAGCCATAAGGTGACTTGCGGATACCATGGCTACCCGAAAGGTTTGCCTTCAGCGTGGTAGTCTTGGTGAGCTGGAAGTCGAGATTGGAACGAACGTTGATACGGTTGAATCCGTAACCACTGGTATAACCACGATTGTTATTCCACTCGCGGAAGAGGTCACCCTCGTGCTGATAGTCGATGGCTGCATAATACTTCACTGCCTTGGTACCACCAGCGATGTTCACATTGGCATTGTAAGACATGGCGTAGTCCTTGAAGAGTTCCTTCTGCCAATCTACATCAGGATAACGCTCGCTCATCAGGAATCCGGTCTCCGGATCAATACTGCCGGCTGGAGCATTGTATTTGTCGATGAATTCGGTAGAGCGGATGTCACCCCAGCTTGAAGGTGAGAGTCCCAACTCATGCTTGATTGCCTGGTTCGCATAATAGAGCGCATCGGCAGAACCGTAGGTCTCAGGCAACTTAGACACCAGCTTGATAGCAGAGCTTGCACTGGCAGAAATCTTGGCCTTGCCTTCCGTACCACGCTTGGTGGTAATCAGGATAACACCATTCGCACCCTTCACACCATAGACGGCGGTAGCAGAAGCATCCTTCAATACAGAAATAGACTGTACGGAATGGATATCCACACTCGACATAGGGCGCTCGATACCATCCACAAGAATGAGAGGGTCGGAAGAGTTCCAGGAGCTCACACCACGAATCACAATCTTAGGATCCTCATCACCAGGCATACCTGATGAAGATGATGTAATCACACCAGGCAGATTACCTGTCAGGGCAGAACCGATATCAGATACACCACCTGCGCGTTCCAGCACCTTACCTGTGGTCTGGGTAATGGCACCCACCACAGAAGCCTTCTTCTGCTGACCATAACCAACGACTACAACTTCGCCGATGGCATTGTCGTCTTCGAGGGTAAGTTTGAACTCTCTCTTCGTACCAATCTTTACTTCCTTGGTCTTCATACCTACGTATGTAAATACGAGGATAGAATTCTCTGAAGGAACACTGATACTGAAATTACCATCTAAGTCGGTGACAGCACCGACACCGGGATTTCCCTTTACTTTTACAGTGGCACCTATCAGAGGCTCACCTGTACCGTCAACAAGATTACCCTTGACCTGGATCTTCTGTGCCTGAGCATTCAGGCTGCAGAAAGCTCCCACCAAGCATAAGGCTGCTGTCCGTTTCATTGTTAACACTTGTTCAATCATGTTCTATTCATTTTTGATTTATGTTTTATAGTTTATGCATTCACATATTTTATATGATTGTCTATTCACGGGTGCAAAGATACTTGTTTCATTTCAGATACACTTTGTCTCTTGTAACAGATACTTTGCCGTTAATAACAAACTTTGTAAGAACGAGTCTTTCCGCCCTTTAACAATTGTTTTACTACATAAATACCTTTTTTAGGTTTATTCACTTTTACACCAGCTATATTATAATAATAGGTGGCGATAACTTCTTCATCGTTCACATTCTGCTCAATTCCCGTATCCATCTGTTTCATGTACCATTCCTTGTACCAGTTCATGCAGGCATAGCCGCAGCACTCTTCAAAGAGTTTGTGCTTCTTGGCATTCTGGAAGCCCGGTATTACCTTGCCGGTCTTCAGATACTCGTCTATGTCGTAATACTCCTGAGGATGGGTAAGGGTCATACCGATGTTGCCGTAATGGTCGTGCACTGCCTTCCATGCCATTCCCCATTTCGAGGTGGATGCCGTTGCCCAGCTGCCCAGGTTAGGCTGAGTCCACTGACCCCATTCGTTGTAGTGACCTTCGCTCACCTTGTCAGGATCTTCCGGACTCCAGTCTATCTCCGTTACCATGATAGGCTTCGTCTCTACCATAGGCACCTGACTCTTGAAGTTGCGGATAAAGGTATCATGATTGCAGTTCTTGTCGGTCATGTTGCCATACCAGCCGGAATATACATGTACGGCATACGAGAAATTATCCTCACTGTCGGTGATAGGATACTTGGCGTAGTTCTGATACTGGCTCTGATAGCCCGCACCCGGCACCCAGATGATTCCCTTGAAGCCCTGCGCGCGAATCTCGTCAAC
>ENA-UERG01001769-UERG01001769.1-human-gut-metagenome-genome-assembly--contig:-NODE-1769-length-16957-cov-26.466765_pt1 | contig 16957 bp, 16 predicted proteins | sample MGYA00242954_ERZ507954 | MGnify/ENA primary metagenome ERZ507954 (study PRJEB26167, sample SAMN06115478) | human gut metagenome | host: Homo sapiens | place: China:Sichuan | collected 2015-01-21... | reverse complement strand
CCTCTATTGAGGTTGAACACTTATAAATCGCTCATTTTAAGCTATTCAGCAGATTATAGAAGAATTTTGCAAAAAAATTCTTCTATAACAATAATAACTGTCTGTTGAATCTTTTTGTCATTAGGTGATTTTTTCCCACTTCTATTAGTTATACGGAACCAATAAGCTGTTAATCCTAGCATATCATCTAATTCAAAAGCAACAGAATAGAGTATGTTGTAATCTGTCTTAAATAGGATTTCCTCTCCTTCATACCATACAGGATATGGCGCAAGAATATTGATTTGGCTTATGTCTAAGGTTTGCATAACTAAGCCAAATCATAGATATGAGAATCATTTGCAAGCTTAATTTTTTCTTGCAAATCATCCAATTTCTTATTCATTTTTTCCTCCCATTCTTGCTTACGCTTCTTTTCACGACGCATTGCCGCCAAGAAAGTTTCTCTTGTAAATAAAATATCCTTTGCCATATTGTCTATATTTTAATTCAACCGCAAAGCTACAACTTTTATTTGAAATCACCAAGATTTTTGGAGATTATTTTCATGGGAAAGTTGAATCTCCTCCTTCCCCTGTTGAGGAGCTTATCGCTCGTGACAAGACTTCGCTCGACATCACTGCTTACTTCTGGTGGAGAAGTCTGGAAGCTGTTTCTTCGCAGCTGGTTTACCAAAAACTGTGTCTCTATGAAATGGTATAGCATCATTTGCCCTCCTTATTTATAATGCACGCAATAGGTATACGCTGCAAAAGTACAAAAATAGTTAGAACATGGGCAAAAAGTACTGCTAAAGAATCCATGTGGATTTATTTTATAGTTTTTCGAGCATTTGTTATGTATGTTGCTATAAATCATTGCGAAAGTGTACGAGCTCGTACACAATTCGAATAGGATAGACTGTTGGACGAGGTAAATCCAGAGGCACGAATGTGATATCTGAAAATGCATATAGGGGAGATGTGAAATATAATCCCCCTTCGATTGTAACTTTTTCTAAAACTTTTCCCCGATTTTCTTGCTTGTTTCAAATAAAAAACGTACCTTTGCTCTCAAAACAAATAATTAGGAAAATGGAAATAACATATAACATAAATGATATGGGGGGGTATTTGAAGCCCATTCTCCTGAAGAGTTGAGAGACAAACTCTTAGCCTACTATACCGTGGATGGATACTCAGCAGAAGTAACCATCGATGGAGATTTCGTAAAAGTAAAAGTTGACCAGAAAGATTTAGAGCAATCTCAGAAAGAATTCAATGAGATTACAGCGCTCTGTGAAAAACGCCAATTCAAAGAAGCACATAGCCGCCTGGAGCAATTCCTGAAGAAGCACTCACGCCATAGTGAGGGTTATCGTATTCTTGCCCAGATGGAGATGGAGGCAGGCAATATCGATAAGGCCATTGATATTGATATCGAAGCCTTAAGATGCGACCCTAAGAATGCATGGGCTTTGCTTCTGATGGGTAACCTCTACAGCAAATATAAAGATGACTATGAGGTGGGACGTACCTACTATGATAGTGTCCTGAAATACTCTCCAGATAACTTTATCGCCATCAATAATATCGCTGCCATGATGATGGAACAAGATGATTATGAGCATGCTGTTCCTATGTTTCAGCAGGTATTGAAGGGCGATAAGAAATATGCAAACGCTTATTATGGTTTGGCTATTTGCTATTATAACCAGCGTGAAAATCAGAAGGCTTTTGATACAGCCTTGAAGGGCTGCCTGCTGGCTGATATCCGTTCAGAGAATCCTCAGGTAATGGATGAACTCCATAAGATTATGCTGGCTTCAGCTCACGCCGTAGTAGAGTCTACCAACTATATGAACGTGGTTCTGGGCATCAAGGATGAGATAGAGATGAAATATAACCAGAAGATAGAAATAGAGGAGGATGATACGCTGGATCTTTCGGCTAAACTGGAATATGGACCAACCCATCATCGTGATTATCATCTTATTAAGTATAATCCTAAGAAGCCTTTTATGGAGCATCTCGCTATCCATGAAATGATGCACCTTCAGATGAATTTGGAGGCAGATAAGGTGAACAACAATAAGGTCATCATTTCAAACAATGATAACGTCATAGCTTTCAGAACCAAATATGCTGCCTGGATCAAGAAATTGGTGAATCGCTTTGAGCATTCCAAGGCAATGAATCTGGTAGAGCAGATTCATAGAGGATATATGCTCCAGATGATGAACTGCCCTCTGGATTTGTTCGTGGAAAAGCGGATGTATGATAAGTATCCTATTGTTAGGGCTATTCAGTTATTGTCGTTGATGGAGCAGGAAACCTACAATATCAAGGCGATAAAAGGCTCTGAAAATTCAAAATTCGTTCCACTCGATATTGTACAGAACAGCAAGGTGATGAATATTGTTACCTCAATGCATTTCGAGCATCTCTTCGGTTTGAGATTCTATCAGGAGTATAAGCCTACACGAGCTCAATTTGATCAGGCAAAGGATTTCTACGATGAATTCCTTGCTTATGATGACTACAAACCGGGCGAGGAGTATGAGCTGGTAGAGTATTTTATGGATTCTCTCCATGCCGAAAGATTCATGTCAATCTTGCCGTTGTCTGACTATTTCGATGATAGCTTCGATAGAATGGAGAAAACCAAGGCTATGCGTGATGCTACGCTGGGCGAGGATGCCCCTGCTGGTGGAAACTCCTTTGATGGTCTGACTGAAGAGCAGAAAAAGAATCAGGATGATTTCTATGCCCAGAACAAGGATGGTGAAGACCCGATGAAGACCATGATGATGTCTATGTATATGTTGGGTGCACTGGAGTATTTCGATGGTATGGATAAGATGGAAATCAAGAAGATTGCTTTCGAAATCGCTATGATTGGTACTACTGGCATTTCACCGGACAAGAAGAGTGGCTACAAAGTTCCTTCTATTCCGGAGAAAGACTTTGGTGGCTATCAGCTCTTGGCCTACTATTATGTAAGCTGGGCATTGGCAATACCAGAGATGCTGGCATCCTTGGGACTTCCATTCGATACAGCCTGGGCTACAGCTCAGGAAATGTGGAAGAAGAAAAAGGGCAATCAATAAATTAGTATTTTGATAATAACAATCAGAGAACTTACCATGATTATCTATAACAATACCAAAAGGGGATTCCTGAATGATATCCCCCACATTGAAAGCATATTGTCATCCAATGTAAAAGCCAAAATGGGTGAGGATACGAGTGAAGGTGAAATTCGCTCCTGGCATAATTCGTTAAGATTTATGGCGAAGGTTGTAGATAGTCAGGTAATTCCTGATGATACGGGAATAGCCCTGGAATATAATATTCCCGTAACCAATAATCGTATTGACTTTATCATAACAGGATTGGATAGCGAAGAAAAATCCAATGTTGTTATGATAGAGTTGAAACAATGGCAGCATGTTCAGGCTACAGAGAAGGATGGACTGGTGGTAACCCATTATGAAGATGGGTTGAAGGAGACTACCCATCCTAGTTATCAGGTGGCTTGCTATGCTTCTCTTCTCTATGATTTTAAGGAGGCGGTTCAGCAGCGAAAGGTAAGTCTGCATCCTTGTGTGTTTATGCACAATTATGTGGATGACGGAAGCATATCTGATGCCCGCTATCAGAAATACACCCAGAAGGCTCCTGTATTCTGCAAGGGCGAAGAAGATAAGCTGAGAGAATTTATCACTACATATGTTTGTAAGAGTGACCAGAATAAATCTATCTATGTTGTGGAAAACAGTAAGATTGTACCTTCCAAGAGCTTGATAGATAGTGTTGTTAAAATGGCACAAGGCAAGCCTGAATTCAAGATGATTGATGAGCAGAAAGTGGCTTATCAGAACATTCTCTGGGCTTATGACGAATATCTTAGAACTGGAAGAAAACAGGTGGTTATCGTGAAAGGTGGCCCCGGAACCGGTAAGAGTGTTATTGCTGTCAAGCTATTGATGGAAATGACACGAAGAAAGTTGCTGGCTCATTATGTATCTAAAAACAGTGCTCCAAGAAATGTGTTCTATAAGAAGTTTATGGAATCAAAAGATGTTCATTCTTCCATCAAAAATCTTTTTAAATCAAGTGGGGGATATTTTGATAAGAAGGTAAACGAACTGGATATGCTGATCGTAGATGAGGCTCATCGCTTGCAGCAGTTTAGTGGTCGTTATGGTAATCTGGGTGAGAACCAGATCAAGGAAATCATATTGGCTGCAAAAGTAAGCGTATTTTTCATTGACGAAAAACAATTGGTTGATTTCAGGGATATTGGCTCGGTAGCAGCAATCGAGGCTTGGGCTGAATATGAGCAGGCTGATGTACATCATCATCAATTGACAGCACAGCTTCGTTGTTCGGGAAGCGATGAGTATTTGAATTGGCTCGATCATCTTCTGCAATATAACAATCTGCTCCCAATGAAGTTAAGCGGCACTACCTATGAATTCAAGATTTTTGATTCTCCTTCGGAAATGATGGCTGAAATCAAGAAGCTGAATCGATATAAGAATAAAAGCCGAATGGTTGCAGGTTATTGCTGGGATTGGAATTCCAGAAAGAACAGTCATCAGAAAGATATTGTCATAGGTGATGATTTTGCCTACAAATGGAATCTATCTAATGATGATACTTGGAGCATATCAAAAGGTTCGGTAGATCAGATTGGTTGTATTCATACTTGCCAAGGATTGGAATTCGAATATGTAGGAGTCATCATCGGAGAAGACTTGGTCTATAGAGATGGCATTATTAAAGTAAATCCTTCTAAAAGGTCTTCTAATGATCGCAGTATCTGGGGGTGGAAAAAGATGGAGCAGGAAGACAGGGAATCTACCCATGACAAGCTGCGAGCTCTAATTAAGAACACCTACCGCACGCTGATGACCCGAGGTATGAAGGGCTGTTACGTTTATGTCTGCGACGAAGAACTTAGAAATTACATAAAACAATGGATATGAAATATTGGATATACATACTGGATGAGCCAGATACCTTCTCGGTGGTTGATATGATAGAACATTCCGGGACAGCGTATCTTCCTCAGCTGGATGAAATGAAGCGAGGTGATATTGTTTTTATTGCAACGCTTGAATATGGGGCACGATTGCTTTATCGCCTCTCTATTTCAAGACTGGATGCATGGATAGCTGACGATGGTGAGGTCTTCTGTGATACGATGGCCGTACAGAATATGGAAATTTCGGATGACTTGTTGTTGAGCAAATATCCAATCCTAGAGTTAAGTGAAGAAGGAGATGAATACCCGCATCTTTTTGACATATCGACAGCATCTGAAATTGATGGTAAATTTGAAGAATTGATGCAAGTGTCTATAGATGAATTGTCGGATGAGGATTATCAGCTCAAGAGAAAAATCATTTATGATGCGCTGGAAAACGAATAATAGTAAATAACAATCTTAAGAAATAAAGGCTTATGCTATACACAGTTAGAGAATTTTGTGGTTATGTCCAGGATGATCTCAATGGTCTGATAGACGAGGTGGCTGGCATCACTCGTTATGTGAGTGACGAGGAGAAGAAGGCCTATGCTGGTTCCTATCCTGTGGTGGCTGATATGTTGGTGCAAGCTATGAAGAAGCAGCCGGCTATTGGCGATGCCCATATCTCTACTACAGAATTGCTGCTTGAATATAAGCTCCCTGCTGCATCGGCTTGGTGCGACTTGGTATTGCTGGGTGCCAACGAGGAGAACAGGAAAGAGGTGATCATCGTGGAGTTGAAAAACTATCTGGAAAATCCCAATGATGCTCCAGGTTCTTATGAAGGCTTGATGATACATAAGGGAAGCGTGATCAAGCATCCTGCCGACCAGGTTAAGGGATATACTGAATATTGCAGAAGATTCCATTCTGTGGTGCTCGATGAAGGAGCTGAGGTAAATGGCTGTGTATATTTTACGCAACCTATCGATTTGAAGCCTTACCGCCAGGCACCTAATGATCAGCTTACTTCAGAGTATCCGATGTATAATAAAGATTCTTCTGACCATCTGGCTGAGTATGTAACATCCAAAATTTGCAAAGGTGACGAAGCCTTTGCTGCCAGTTTTGTGAATGGCTTTTACAAGCAGGACAGAAACATCTTGCGCCAGGTTGCCGAAAACCTGAGTGCAAATTCTGCTACGGCTCGTCCTTTCGTGTTGCTTGATGAGCAGCGTCTGGGCTTTAACCTGGTTATGCAGACTTTGGCTCAGAGAGTGGAGGATGGCAAGAAGGAAGTGATTGTGGTGCAGGGTCCTCCGGGATCAGGCAAATCTGCCGTAGCCATCAATCTCTGGATAGAGAGCGTAATGAAATACTCTAAAGAGAAGGATTGCGGCAATATCGTGTTTGTGACGACATCGGGAAGCCAGAGTGATAATTGGAGTGAAATCTTCAATTATTATGGATACCAATATCATGCTTCTGATTTAATATTGAAAGCCAATGATTTCAATCCTGGTATGAGTGGTGGCAGAATGAAAAATGAATTGTTGCCATTGATGGAACAGATTGATCCAAAATACGTGAGTGATGATAATGAAAATTCTCTCAAGTATGAGTATTTTGAAGATTATCTTAAGTATATGATTGAACATGATATGACTAGAAATTACAAAGATAACCTTCATTTTCTTTCAGTTGTCGACGAGGCGCATGCTTTGATTAATCCTGTTGCAGATGGATTTAGTAGCAACAAAACTGCTGGCTGGTGCTTCCAGATGGGACCGCAGGTGTACCATATCATCCGTGAAAGCCAGGTGAGCATATTCTTTACCGATGGTAAGCAGTCTTTCCGAGACAATGAATCTACAAAAATAGAGGATATAGAAAGATGGGCTAAAAAACTGGGTGCTGAGTTTACGCTTATTTCTCTTGAGGATATGCAGTTCCGTTGTGCCGGTTCCAAGGAATATGTGGATTGGATTGACGGTCTGTTTACTGAGAATCCGTTGAAGAACGTTACAAAGTGGAAGGATAAATTCAACGTAAAGGTTGTGGATTACCCTTCAGATATGGAAGCTGATATCCGGGCTCAAATGGTAGGAGGCGATAAATCTTGCCGAATTCTTTCTTCTTATACTCGCAAATGGGAATCAATGAGCAATTTGGCTCCTTTGCATGATGCGGATGCTGACTTCGATTTCGATTTAGCTGATAAGAATGGAAAGCGTTGGCAGCGATATTGGAATAATCCGAATGGCTATGCTATCTATGTGCAGGGTGCAGGAAATTCTATGATGCATCAGGATCCTCTTTCGGAAGTGGGTTGTCCGTATGTAGTAAGAGGCTTTGATTTTGACTATGTAGGATTGCTGTGGCTAGAGGATATTTACGTTAGAAATGGCAAATGGTATGTGAGTATCAAGCACAATGAAGAAACGGCAACAGCCAGTTCTCGCAAACGTGCTAGAGACGAGCAGAAGGAAGCTATCCGAAACAAGTTCATTAAGGGTAAGATGAAAGATATAGACGAGGTTCCTGGTTTTGATCCTCGTTTTCCAGCAGCACATGCATTGTTCGAAACCGTAGCCCAAGCCTATCGCATCCTTATGACCCGAGCCATCAAGGGCGTAACCATCTACATCAAGGATGAAGAAACAAGGGCTTACGTACGCGAATTACTTAATGGAGAATAAAGATATGGAGGAAAATTTAATAGAAGATATGCACCAGCGTATCTATGATTATTTGCAGCAACAAAAAGAGTTGGAGTTGGCTGATATTGAAGCTAATTCTCTGCTTACCGATGAAGAAAAAGTAGAGGCTGGCTTATTGATCAAGGATGCTCAGGTGGTGAAGGTCTGCGACAACCAGTATGAACTTCATACCACGGAAGATAATACCAAGCTCAGGGTGGGCGATAGCATTAAGCTCTCTAGTTGCTCTTTCTCTGATAAGGCTAAGATTATTGACCTTTATCTTGATGGCTTGAGTATAGAAACTTCAGCAGCCTTATCTGTTAATGATTTGGTAGACATAGAAGTTCAGGAACACATGATGCTTGATCCTATGCTCGAATTGCTTGATGGAATCCGTGAAGGTTATCCTGGGTATAGCTTCCTGAATCTGCTGGCTGGGAAGGATGTTCCTCGTGCAAAAGGCTTAGGTGCTATAGATGCAAGATATGTTGCAATACCTAAAACACTCAACACAGGTCAGAATAGGGCGGTAGCAGACTGTCTGAAACGACCATCCGTTTACTGCTTGCAAGGTCCTCCAGGCACAGGTAAGACGGCGGTACTCTCTACGATAGCGCAAGTCTATGCATCAATGCGCAAGGAGGTTTTGGTGATATCCAATACTCATCAGGCTGTAAATAATGCTTTGAATAAGATTGCAGAGCAGACTGGCAATTTCGATGTGGTGAAAATAGGAGAGAAGATTAAGGGTGAAGGACTGAACAAGAAGATAATCAAGGCAGGAACCTACAATAATTATCTTGCTTATCGAAAGAATAGCAAGAAGCGAATGGCTCCAGCCGATGTCGTGGGTATGACGCTGCATGCTGCCATCATCCATTTAGGTTTACGAAACTCAGGTTTTAAGCCTAAGATTGTTTTGGTAGACGAGGCAGGTCAGATGCCTTTGGCATATGCCAGTTTGATTGGTGCCTTTGGGTGCGGTAGTATCATTTTCATCGGAGATGATAAGCAGATGCCGCCAATCTTCCATCCGCAGCTGGCAGAGAATCCGTTGTCGGTAAGTATCTTCGAATATCTCTGTAACAGATATCCTACTCTTCGTCATACTCTCGATGTTACCTATCGCATGAACGACGAGATTACTGATTTCATCAGTAGAAATTTCTATGAGTCTGATGAGAATGGGATCAAGTTGATATCAGCTGATTCCGCCAAGGACAGAAGGCTGGATGTAGAAGGGATATCCCAAGAACCGATACAGACAATAGAAGTTGTTCCTGAAGAGAGCGAATTGATGGAGATGGAATGTGATGTCAATGTAGCGGAGGCAGAGCAGGCCATAGAGCTGGCAAGGAAAGCCATTCAAGGTGGTATCCGACTGAAAGATGTTGCTATTGTTACTCCGTATCGAAGACAGGTTAAATGCATCCGTACCTTATGGAAAACGAAATATCCTAAAGAGAAGATGCCGCTTATCAATACAGTAGAATGCTTACAGGGGCAGGATGTAGAAATCATTATCCTCAGTTTCGTGCTTAATGCCCGTTATGGCAGTATGGAGGCACAATTGCCTTTCGTTCTGGAGAAACATAGGCTGAACGTGATGATTAGTAGAGCTAAGAGTAAGGTTCTTCTGTTGATGAGTCCAGACTTGAACAGATGTATACCTGGAATTCTAAAATAGAAATGCTTATGCATGAAATGAACAAAGACCTGCCTTACGAGCAGCAGGTAAAAGTCTTGCTCCGCCATTACGACCAGCTGGTGGAGGAGAACAAGGCCTTGAAGGCTCGAATAGAGGAAATGACCCGGTATGGAGATCCTGCCGAGCTGAAGAAAAAGCTGGATTCTCTGCCTTCCAATGTCAAACAGCTCAGGGAACTCTATCGTGAAAGAGATTCCAGAATCAACTGTGGCAAGAAGAAACTGGTGAACTATCTGAGAAGCGCTGGAGTAAAAATCCCACCTCTCATGTCGTTCACAAGAGCTGTGGAAATGGTAATAGAATTACCTACCCATCCATAAAAGTTGAGGAGAGGAAGTGTAGCACTAAAAATGCGCACTTTCTCTCTTTTTTTTGTTATTCTGTAGTTAATTTTTGTTCAAGTATTAACGTTTCTGAAAAATATACCCTCCTATTTTTGCTATGTGGGTAATGCATTTGGCTGTTCCAACTATTAGTAGTAAATTCGCATAAATTTACAATTAATATGCTGGATATAGCAGAACATAGAAGGGTGTTGATTCTGGAGAATTTAGCTCAGCTAGACAAAAGAATTGATAAGATACAGGAAGAATGCATCATCTTGTATCTCAATTCATTTATTGGTGGCAAAGCTGAACAGATATCTGCATATCAGTTTTCTAATATCACGCATATAAAGTGTGATACAGTGCTCAGAGTGCTGAAGAGATGTGTAAGTCTTCAGCCTTTGCAGCAGAGAAGATGGTGCTGCTGTATCCTATATAATTGGGATAGAATCGTTGAAGAAGTGACTAAACGACATACGGCGGAAAGTAAGAAGTTTGACAAGAGTCAGTTTGAGAAGAATTTCAATGAAGCCTTTTCGCAGTGGATTACTTTTGCGAAAGACTTGAAGCAACTTAACAAATTGGAAGCACATATAGCAAAATACCAAAAGCTTTTTGTGCCTAAAAATAAATAATGAATAACAATAACATTTATCTAAAAAAATCAACATGAAACGAACTAATACACTTACCTAGGGAAGACTTGTCTACCGGCATCGAGGATGCCACCCTAAGAAGCTCTCCTTGGCTATTCTAGTCTAGCCCTCCGCGTACCAATTAGAGGACCATATCAAGTTTTAGTAATAATTTAAACTACTTAAGATATGGATAGAATATCATTTTTTAGAATTATCCGTTTTTTGTGTAAAAACGGTGGTGTTTGCTTGTACAAGAATGTTGTGTATGTACAGTCTAATAGCAAATATATAGAGAATAATTACGAGAATTCTGATGAAGACACAAAACCACATACTGATGAGTAGAAATTTCCATTTTGCAGGTTCCGTAACCTATATAGAGAACTATTATGAGAGTCATGAACATCAACATAAGGATTCCGATGATTCTTCTGAAATGAAGAATGATACCGATGAAGTTGTTTTTGAACAGAGTGTTAAGGTGAAGTGTGCTTCATCTTCTGCGGGAAGAAGTGCCGAGAATCTCTTTTCTACTCCTGAGGGTGAAAAGGATGTGGGGCTTACCGGGAAGATGGCGGATGCTTTTGTGAAATATCTCAAGCTGCATCATATTTCGGACAGTCAGCTTTCCACTTCCGATGGTTTGTTGAACAAGAGTGTGGTGGCGTTTTTCCTGCGTTGGTCTAATCAGGGCTATGTGAGTGCTGGTGTTCCTAATGGCTCATCCATCACTCGTTTTCTGCACGATGATTGTCATCTGGAACTGGGTGTTACTCAAAAGTCGTATGGCAATTATATCAGAAAGAAGATCAATGACGGGAATATAGATTATGAGGTAGAGGGTTTTGTGGAGGATTTCGCAAAGTCTCACAATATATAGAATCTTGCGCCGAATGATAGACTTCATTTGACGTAAAGAAAATAATTATATCTCTGTAAGATATTGATATAGAGGGGCAAGACAATGGTTCTGCCCCTTTCTTGTTTCCGCCGAATTCAATTTGGCGCATTCGGCGGAAAAGGCGTAACGGAGTATTCTTTCTACTTTTGCCCCAGATTTCAGAACGATACCGGTTCTGAGGTCTGGGGCTTTTGCGTTTTCTATCGCCAGGATGCTGGGATAGGTTTCCTGCCATGTTGTAAGTGGCGCAGCGTATCAGCCCATCGGTCTTTGACAAGGTTGATACATTTTTATTAGCTTTTTTGTTTTGCATTCTGATAAAGATAAAATATGTGCGGAAACTTTTAGCGTGTATTTTTTACGAAGGTATCCATCGGGTACCTTTTATATATTTACTTAATTTTTTTTTGCTTATGATGAATTCAAAGATTCAGAAGGCAGAGGATGGCAAGAATGCCAGCTCTGCCAAGAAGTGTGTGCAGACTGGTAAGAAGGTGGCTGACAAGAAGGAAGCCAACAAGAAGCAGGCTGCACAGGTGGCTGTTTTTGAGAATCCGGAGTTCGGAACGGTTCGCACTACTATAGATAAGAAGGGCGAGCCTTGGTTCTGTGCGAAGGATTTGTGTGATGTGCTCGGATACAGAAGAGCTGATAATGCTGTAAGACAGCATGTTAACCCACTTAATGCACTGAAACAGTGCATCAAGGTTGATGTCCGAAAGAAGAGTGATGGAACCATTAGTCAGCGTTTGACTCCGATGATCTTCGTTAACGAGAGCGGCTTCTATGCCCTGGTGCTCGGTTCGAAACTGGCTACGGCGGTGAAGTTCAAGGACTGGGTTACCTCGGTGGTGCTGCCGCAGATTCGCAAGACGGGCGGTTATATCCCGGTGCACGAGGGGGAGAGCGAGGAGGAGACGATTCGCAATGCCGAAGAGATTCTCCGTGCCACCCTAAAGAAGAAGGAGATGCTGCTGGAGCAGCAGAGAAAGCTGATCGGTGAGCAGGATGAGGAAATCCGAAGACTGAATGGCGTGGTGGATGAGCAGGTGGTGAATATCGCCCGAAAGGGTGAAAACATCATTCATCTGGAGCACCAGGTGGATGGGCTGATGCCGAAGGCGATCTACTCGGATAATGTCTTGGATTCCGTTTCCTGCTTCACTACGACTCAGGTGGCGAAGGAGTTGGGGGGTACGGCGCAGGAGCTGAACCGCTCGCTGTGCGCCCTGCATATCCAGTACTACCAGAGCGGGCAGTACATGCTCTATGCGGAGTATGCGCACATGGGACTGGCGAAGAGCCGCACCCGATACAATGCCTTCCTGGATCCGAAATGCGATGGCAGAAAGGAGAAGATGGGCAAGGCGGTTACGCATACCTATCTGGTATGGACCGAGAAGGGCAGGAAGTTTATCCATGATCTGGCCCACAGATTCTGGGAGCTTGCTGAACTGTATGAGGTGAAGAATTTGGGATAATCTTAAAAATGGAAATATGGCGATAAAGCAACAGGTAATGGCTTTAAATCCGGCACGCAAGGGCAATATGGGAAGACTGAATTCTTCCCAGCCCCTGTATGTCTATGACACCCTGATAGCACAGCCGTGGCTGAGGGGTGTGATTGCGCAGATACGTGGGGAGAAGGCGATTCCCGGCGTAGATGCTGGTGATGAAAAGGCGGTGAAGAAGGCACGCGAGGGGCTGAAAAGACAGCTGCCTATCCGTGCCATTCATTATTCTAAGTTCAGGAATAATCACCGCTCTAGTGAGGATGCGGTGCCTGAAAGCTTCCTCTTTCAGACGACCATCGATGTGGATGATGTGGATTATGTGGATGCTGCACTGGAGAAGGCTCGTGAGCTGAACTGCAGCAACACGATATGGAAAGGGAAACTGCTGCATCTGGAGTATTCGGCTAGAAAAAAGCTGCATATCGATATCCGTATGCCGATGGGTATGACGATAGAGGAGACGCAGAAGGCGTATTGTGAGGCGGCTGGGATTCCCTACGACAAGAGCTGCATCACGCCGGAGAGAATCATCTTTATCACGGATAAGGACTCGGAGATCTATCGTTCGAAGGAGTGGTATGGGGTGCTGCCGGATGAGGAGATCAAAGCCCGCAGAGAGGCTTTTCTTAAGCGTGGGCTTACGATTGACGGTAAGGGGACGGCATCTTTTTCTTCATCGGAATTACGCGGAAAAAACGGAAACATTCCTGCTTCTGACTCTTCCTCGGATTACGCACGGAATTTAAACGGAACATCGACACAAGGTCGATATGGACAGGGGGATGAGTCTGCTTATCTGCAGGATAGTTATCATAAAGTTCAAAGTTCAAATCTCAAAGTTCAAAGTAATGACGATGTTCAAGACAATCGATTTCAGGGCACTGACAGCCATTCTGCTGTTTCTTCTGGCGCTGCTATTCAGCCTGCCCAACCTGGTAATAGCCATCGTGCTGATGATGATCATATCAGCCATACTGGAGATGCTCAGAAAGCTGGCGGACTGGCAGCCCAAGAAGCAGGGCAAGTTGATGCCAAGAATCTCATAGCCTTCGACCTCTTCCAGGAATCTGCGGGACTGAAGGGGATGAATATCGATACCATCGGGTCCAGACATTCCTCTCTGCTCGCCATTATGAGCGCTGGCGCTTCTCGTGTGATGTGTGAGGAGGAGCTGATGAAGGTGGTGGCGAAGAGAATGCCGAGCTATTATCAGGAGAATGACTGCCATCAGCTGATTCACGATTTCTATGCGAAATATGGGGATAGCTCCAAGCCGTTTTCGAGGGATGTGATTCGAGTGAATGCTTTGGCGGAACAGGCGGCTAAGAGCTTGCTTGCCGGGGATTACAAATCCCCGGAACACCTGGCGGGGGACTTTCTTTCTGGACAAAATGGTTATAGCTTGCTTGCCGGGGATTGCAAATCCCCGGAACGCATGGTGGGTTCAAATCTCAATGTTCAAAGTAGTAACGCCTCTTATCCGCCTCCACCTCCTATGCCCGGGAAGCTGCCGAAGCTGGTGGAACTGCTGATCTCGAAGACTCCGGAGATTTATCAGCCGGCTGTAGCACACGCCATTTTCCCTCCGCTGGCTACCCATCTCTGGAATACCAGATTCAGATATATCGACAATGTGGAGCACGAAGCCACCCTGATGACCTGCCTCCTTGCAGGTACAGGCGCAGGTAAAAGTTGTGTGCAGATGCCGATTTCGATGATTATGGAGGATATCCGTAAGCGTGACCAGGAAAACCTGAAGCGTGAGAAGGAGTGGAAAGAGGAGATGATGCGCAAGGGTGCCAACAAAGATAAGCGCAAAAGACCCGATAATCTTATTATACAGGAGATAGATGCGGATATGACCAACCCTGCCTTCGTGATGCGTACGGCAGAAGCCAAAGGCCACTTCCTCTATACTTCGCTCAACGAGATTGACCAGTTTGATGCCCTGAAAGGTATCGGCAACCAGCATTTCCGTATCATGTGTCTCGCCTTTGACCCTGGTAATCAATATGGACAAACACGAGTGGGAACCCAAAGCGTCACCGAGCGAGTAACCGTCCGTTTCAACTGGAATGCCTCTACCACCATCCAGAAAGGACAGCGTTATTTCTCCAAGGTGCTGACAGACGGTCCGCTGAGCCGAATCAACTTCTGTACCATTCCCGAAAGAGAAATCGGCGATAAGATTCCGGTGTATGGCACCTACGATGATCAGTTCCGCAAGGAGCTGAAGCCCTATATCGAGAACCTCTGTATGGCTACCGGTTTGATAGATTGCCCCGAGGCTTACCGCCTGGCTGAGATCCTGAGCGATGAGAATGCGGATTTTTCGCAGGTTACCCAGAACAGAATCTACGAGAACTTCACGTTCCGTGCCAACGTGATAGCCTATCTGAAGGCGTGCGTGCTCTATGTGGCTAACGGCTGCAGATGGGAGCCGGAGATAGAGGATTTCATCCGCTGGAGTGAGCGTTACGACCTGTGGTGCAAGATGCGCTTCTTCGAGGAGGACATCCAGAAGGCGAACAATGTGGGTGAGCATTCCAACAAGCGTGGTCCTTCCAATCTCCTCCAGTCGTTGCCGGATACATTTACCGAGCAGCAGGTGGTGGAGGCTCGTGCAGCCCTGGGACTCTCGGAAGAGGGGACGGCGCATCTGCTTTCTACCTGGGTGTATAGAAAATACGTGAAACGTGGCAGCGAGAACTATCACAGTAACAGTTATCACAGTTTTACGAAGCTGAAATACAGATGTGATGGGCAAGATTTGAGTCAGTAACCGCTGATACTTATGATTTATACATTATTTATTTTATTCATTCTTTAAATTCATAATTACTTATGGAAATAGTTTTAGAGCGTATAGCTAAGAAGAATACTTATACCATCGGCCGACTTTATCTGTTGGCTGATGGTGACGTGAAGCGCAAGGTGCTTAGCGGCAAGACTGCCGGTGACAAGCGCAGTTTCGAACATCGTTTCGATTTGGAGAAGTTGTCTAAGGAGAGTTACTTCTGTGACACCCTGGAGCCAAGCTGGCGCAACTTGAAGGGGATAGAGCTGAAGCCGGAGGAGGAGAATGCCCGTTTCAGCAGGGAGAGCGGCAAGGTGGCGAGAAAGATTCCGGGCCATACCGCCATCCCCGAGGGTTCGTATCGTGTACTTATCACCAAGTCGCGCCGATTCAAGAAGTGGCTGCCGTATGTGCAGGGTGTTCCCGGTTTCGAGGGCATCCGCATCCATGCCGGCAACTATCCCGATGATACCCAGGGCTGCATTCTGGTGGGCGAGAACCGGGTAAAGGGTATGGTGGTGAACTCCCGCATCTGGCTCCATCGTCTGATGAATCGCATTCAGGCAGCGGAGAATCAGGGAGAAGGTATCTGGATTACTGTCATCTAATGAGGGGATAGTTTCATAGATATTCCTGGATAGTTTCATAGATATTCCTGGGAATAGTTTCATTGGTAGCCGGGGATAGTTTCATTCCTATCCTCGAAATAGTTTCATTGGTATGGTAGTAATCGTATTTTTAAGTTCTTTTTCTTTAGATTTTGACCTTGAAAAAAGATGAGTTAGGTAGTAAAAATCGTTTAGGGGGGGGTAATTTTGACTTGATATATGCTGAAAAAATAGATTTTACCCCCATATATGCTAAAAATTACCCCCTAGCATACGGTTTTTGTTGTACCTTTGCACCAGAAAAAATAAAACGGCGTTGTGAAACGCTTTCATCATCTTTTACTTATACAAGAATAACAATGGGGTTTCGATAGGGGTATCGAAATCCCATTGCTGTTTTTATGCCTGGTGTCTGAAAGCTTTTGCCCTTACAGGGCGTCTTGCTGACTGCCGTTATACCCAGGGCGATGCCCTGGGCTAGGAGCTTCTGCCCTTTCAGGGCGTGTGGGGCTCACTGCGAACCTTACACCTTATTATATATAGAAGAAGCTTGATATGTACAGAAGAAGTTTGATATGTACAGAAGAAGCTTGATATGTACAGAAGAAGCTTGATTATATATAGGAGATGCTTGGGAAATGCAAAAAGCCATAAAAACGGATGGAAATAACAAAACACGACAAACTAAGTTAAATAATTATAAAAGATAAGGGCTGTGGCTCGTAACTTACACATAATCAAATAAAAATGTGTAATTTTGCAGTCCGATTATTTCGGGGATACACTTAGAGTCCCCTGGGTATGGTG
>ENA-UERG01001752-UERG01001752.1-human-gut-metagenome-genome-assembly--contig:-NODE-1752-length-17051-cov-4.358136_pt1 | contig 17051 bp, 18 predicted proteins | sample MGYA00242954_ERZ507954 | MGnify/ENA primary metagenome ERZ507954 (study PRJEB26167, sample SAMN06115478) | human gut metagenome | host: Homo sapiens | place: China:Sichuan | collected 2015-01-21... | reverse complement strand
CACAGTTCCAGTCATCACCCCTTTCTTGTATGTTAGTTTGAGATAGGGGACACCATCATTCACAATAAGTGCTTCTCCATCTCTCATTCCATTAACCAACTTCACTTTCATCACACAATCAGAATATTGGCCAGAATAGTGAACAGTACACTCCCCGTTTCTCCCATCTGCCGGTTTCTCCACACTCGACTCCACAAACCCACTGAGGAAACCTCTGTTTATAGGAGTATTCACGAATTCAATATTGGAGCTCATTCTCTTCTTTTTTGTGGTGATTGGTTAGGGTAGTGTTTCAAAATCGATCCAATTTCTTCTCAGGTATTCCACCTTTTCATTATCTTCTTCAAATCACGCTAACTTACAGTATTCCAAACTCATCACCAACCCATTCACTCCAAAAACCACTCTTTCTCTCTGCCCTTCATCTCTACATCATCACAGGCAATCATTCCAACCCATTTTGTCCATACTCCTATCACGTGCGTGTGACTCAACTCCCTTCATTTCGCTCAACAAACAATCTATACATCTTCGCCAATCACGAAATCACTCATTTTGCTTGTTCCTTCCCTATTCTCCAAAACACACTCTTCTCATCAACTCCTCCCCCAGCTAGATTCCCGCAAAGCTCCTTCAGTGCAAATATGCATCTATATCATTCTATTTATCTACCAATGGGTCTGCAGATTATCATGTTTCATCAGATAATGGAAACGACTCCATGTTGTTACGATGTGAACTCTTTGAATTCTCACTTTTCATCACATCTGTAACAATACGAATCACTTACACCCAACCAACCAACGACATACGAGTATCTCATGGTGCCGTAGCCGCATTTACGACACGGCAGAAAAACTGAAAAATGCCGTAAGATTACCAACCCTGCTACAAACAAACAAGACAATACTCCTCTCCCAGCTTCATGGTGGGCTCGATGGCGCCCCACTCGCGGTAGAAGGCCTCCGCGATCTTGACGCCCGTGTCGATATCCTGGCTTCCTCCCATCTCGCGAATGCTGTGCATGGCGAGCTGGGGAATGCCGAGATCGGCGGTGAGGATTCCCAGCTGCGCGGAGATGTGCGGTCCGACGGTGGACCCCTCGCGCATGTTCTGCTTCTTAACGCTGACCTGGAGCGGGAGGTCGTGTCGCTTGCAGAGGAGGCGCATGACGGCGGCGGAGGGTCCAGAGGTGGCCATGTTCTGGTTGGCAGCGTAGCTCATGGTGACGCCCTTGTTCAGCAGGCAGCGGTGCTGCGGCTCCGTCTTGTCCGTGTACTCGGGGTTGTACGCGTGCGCCACGTCCTGTCTCACACGCCTCTCGCACGCCTACGTAGGACAGCAGGAAAGACTTGCGCAGCGCCTGGGGAAGCCGCTCGGCGCCCGCCAGCGAGGTCAGGAGACACTGCAGACTGTTGCCCTCCGCGCCGCTCAGCGACATCGAGCCGATCTCCTCGTTGTCGAACAGCGCCAGAACGCTGCGGGTGAGAGGGCAGGAAAACGCTCACCGCACCGTGTGGTCGTCCGCCACCGGCGTCTCCAGCGACTTCAGGAAACCCGTCAGTCCGCAGTACGTCATCGACAGGTTGTCGATCTTGCCGCTGAACACGAACTCGTCGTGGAGGCCGCCCAGCGTCGCTTTCTACGTGGAACGGGCAATCGAATCCTACGTTCATGTCGTACAGGTACACGTCCATGTCGAGAATGTCCTTCGCATTCACGCCCGTCTGTTGGCAGATCAGGTCGACGAGCTCCTTGTGGTGGCTCTTGTACACGGGAATCGTCTTCTCCTCTTCCTTCGCCGCCTTCTTCTCCTCCTCCGACTTGGTTCCGCTCAGACCGATGATGGGAACCAGCTGCGTCTCCTTGTTGAACGAGACCTTGTCGCCCGTGCGCTCCTTCTCGTCCGAGAGATGAATGGCGAGCGAAGGAATGAAGCAAAGACTCTTCTCGATGTTGAAGATCTTGGACTCGATAAAACCGTTGTTCTCACACTACGGGTGAACCCAACTCGAAACCTCCCACAATCACGCGACCGGCAACGCCCAGATCGCGGTCCGCCCACGTGTAGAACTTACCTCCTCCGTACACCTCCACGCCCACCATCATATGTCCCTCATTCTCCTGCTTCGACACGGGCTTCAGCTTGAGCGACGGGGAATCGGTGTGGGCGGCGACGATCGCGAATCCATCACCCTTCTGGTACTCCGGACCGACCGCGAATGCAAACACCGATGTCTCGTTGCGCGTGTAGAAGTAGCGGCCGTTGGGCTTCACCTTTCTTTCCCAATTCTCCTTTTCGCTGATACGCGTGAAACCGGCAGCCGTCAGGCGCTGGATGCACTCATTCACAACGTGGAACTGAGTGGGCGCCTTTCTAAGAAATTGAACAAATCCTTCCGCAGCAGACATTAGAAACTGAAGTGGGAAAGAAACGAAACCGGCGTTTCGGCTGTCGCGAGAGCAGTTGTGTATCCATGGGCGCGGCGTGTGCGGTAGTCAAGGGACACTCCCTGTCCGCCCATCCATCAACAAACAACGATTCACACATCAATCAAACTACTTCAACCGGTTCACCGTATTGAGAGAGTAGTCGCAGCGCCACACTACCCGTCACCCTATCCCCTCTACGCCTACCGTAGTCATGATTCTTCAGCTCCTTCTGGATGATCTCCTCCATCTTCTCGCACACCTGCTTGGCAGCGACGCCGTTTCCAATAAACACCTCGCTCGTCTTCACGCCGCACTGGAAGAGGTCTTCGCGTCGATACGCAAACCGGTCGAAGGGCTTGAAGTAGATGAACGCCAGCGAGAACCGGTCGTCCGAGCGGACCGTCCGCACCGACAGCACGTCGTCCAGTAGCACGCTGCACAGCAGTTCCGCTCGACTCTCCCTCGTGCGAACCAGAACGAGTCGGTTCCGCGTCACGATCAAAAACGCCCGCGCGATCGAGTACACCGCCAGACAGTCCTCGCGTCGGAACCTTCCCTCCGCCACCGTCATCAGAATCTCCTTCCCGCGACTGTACACGGGGTCGTACAGCATAACCACGCCGCCGATGCTCACGTTCGGCGCGCGCACGCGTCCGGTCGCCAGCGGCTGTCCCGCCAGTCGATCGCGCAGACGTTGCAGCCGTCCCAGCATCGACTGCAGCGGCGTCGCCACGCTGCCCACCGCTGCCGCCAGGTGCAGGAGGATGTTGCGCGTCTGCAGCGCCACGCTGTGGTAGGAGGGGCGGCTCCGCAGGAACGGCGAGCGGTTGGTGACGACGCCGTGAGAGAGGAGCGGCCGCGTCGCATGGTCCAGCGTGGTGAACAGGAGCGTGACAGAGCTCAGCAGCGAGGAGGCGACGTCCAGCGTGACCAGCGACAGGTTCGCCACGTTGCGGTCGAAGGTGCGCAGTAGCGCCTCCCCCGCGTCCTCGAGACGGGAAAGCAGGCCGCCCGCGATGGGGCCGTTCGCAGAGTCCATCAGATCCACCGCTAACGACTGCAGACTACCCAGAAGCGCGCCGACGAAGCGGCCCGGTGCGCCGAGACTCCGCAGCGACGCCAGCGTGGCCGGGAGCTGGAGCAGGAGTCCCCGCACGTATGCGTGGAGCAGCTGGCTGTAGATGTAGGAGGCGCGACGCGGGTACGTCTCGGAGAGAATAACTGGGTGGAGCGCGATGGAGAGCGAGTCCACAGCAAACAGGCGGCAGCGCGACGAGTGCTGCGGGAACAGCGACACCGACACCGAGAGGGACAATCCTCCCATGTGCACGTGCTGGATGCGGACATGTCGCGACTCCTCGTAGAGCTCCGTGTGCGTCTTCATCGGAGCCGTGGGAGAGGCGCGCGGCTCCTGCGGGAATTCGGTGTGCACCCACAGACGAGACGAGGAACGCAAACGCTCGAGGTAGGCGTCCGGAGGACAGTCAACGGTCGGCAGAGGCGCGACGGGTCGCTTGGGCGACGGGAGTCCGCGCAGACGAAGCAGTTGCGTGATCAGACAGCGCTCGACCAGGAGCGTCATGGGAGAGGCGAAGCACTCCGCAGAGGAAACGACGACGCAGTGGCCATAGTTGTTGCTCTCGCCCTCGCACACGACGCATCGCGTGTGGATGCAGCATTCGCTGCCGTCCAGCAGACGGAGGGTCGGCTTCATGTCCAGAACGACGGGGTACTGCGCCTCCATCAGCTGGTTGCACAGCTGGAGACTCCGAATCGAGAGGTCCGCCTCGATCGAGGCCTGGCGACGGAGCTGGACGCAGACGCGGTCCATGCAGAGACAGAGGAGGTCTGTTCCGTCGGCGTTGATCAGCGTCGCCTGGACAGATGGGAGGCTGACCTCCACGCGGAGCGATTGCAACGACTGCGAGGACTGAGGGAGGAGCCGGTGCGTTTGCAGCGGGTCTCCCGAGAGGAAGGGCTTCAGCTCCACGAAGACCACCGAGCGGAGCACCTCCACGCTCCCCACCAGTCGCTGTCCGCGCTTCTTCCACTGACTTTGATTCGACGCGATCTTCGCTCCTGCTGCGAAGCGATCCAACGCATCTTGATCCTCCTGATCTCTCCAGCTTCCCACTTCCCGGTCTCCTCCACTCCTTACGTTCAGCTGGATGCGGGTGCGCGAGAGAGAACAGTCGAAACGGAGATGGTCCGCGACGACGCCCACGCCGCGTGAAAACGGCTCGAAGACATCCGCCTCGAGAATGTGCGGGAAATCTGCGTCCGACCAGTACAACGGACAGGACGCGTAGGGACCCACTTCCCAGACGTCGCCGTCGGCAAATCCATGCTGCCGCAGACGCAGCGGGAACAACGTGTGATTGGAGAAGACGATCGGAAGGTTGCCTCCACTGTACTTGCTGTGGTTGATGACCACCTCCACCGCTCCCGTCTCGCGAACGCACACGCGCACGTGGAAGAACTCAAGCACTCCGTGACCGTCCTTCACGTACATGTGTTTCTCGTGTGTGCCGCTGCGTCGTCGCAGCTCCAGAGGAATCGTGGCGGACGACCAGGCGCTGTTTCCGTTGAGCAGTCGCAGTCGCAGAGCTTGCGGGTATCCGTTGAGGAGGAAGCACGGGATGCGTCCGTTCGATAGAATCGTCACCGCCTCCGAAGACGGCGCTCGGTCCTGTAACGCCTCCAGGTGGAACTGCGTGTTGTTCAGCAGATGGATGCGAGGCGTCAGCGTCAGCACCGTCGTCAGAGGAATATCTGAAGGCGGCGCGTGTGATGACAGCAGCAACGAGTACGTGCGGCGCAGACCGCCACCGAAGTGCCACCGGTCGGTGAGGAGAAGGGAACGCGACTGCTCAGGCTGCGAGAGCATGCGCAGGAGAACGGGGACGGCGACCGAGGACTCTTCCATTCCGACGGTCAGCACGGGGTGTCGGCTGTCGAGCAGCAGCAGTTGCGACTGCTCGTTTCGGAACTGTTGGTTGCACACGTCGTCCTCCTTCTCCCTTCCCGTCATTACATGGAAGTGGAGAGGCAGGTCGACTTCCACGTCCAGCCAGAACGCCACGGTCACGTGGATCGTCACCGAACCGTTGAACCAGCCGCAGTGACAGACCAGGTGAAGCTCGTTGCCGTCGTAGTCGCTGCAGGTCGCTGTCGTGTCCATCGCCTCGTGGTCGCCCGCTTGCTCCGTTCCCTTCAGCCACCGCACCCACGATCCGAGGGTCGACTGCAAGGAGAGCAAACTGCTGCAACGCATGTGCTGTGGCGCCAGCGCGAGCCAGCGCGAGAGCAAATGGTCGTACAGAGGAACTGTGTTGGTAGGCTCCACCAGAGAGGTCTGCGAATCGGCGAAGAGGGGGAGTGATGGCGCCACAGGCTCACACACAGCCGCCAACGGGATCGGAAGACAGTTCCGGATGGTGACCGGCGGCGCCACCGTCAGCTCGTAGATGGAGTGCGACTGCTTCCGCGCCGAGAGTGCCAGACACAGCTCGCTGATGTCCTGGCAGAGCTCCTGCTCGTCGCACTCACGCACGTCCCGGCGGTAGCAGCGGTGGATCGAGCTGAAGGCGAGCGCGCTGCCCTGCACGTCCACGCCACTGAAAACAAATCCGTCGAGGTGGTAGGCGCTCAGGTTTCGGAGACGGTTCGCCTCGTCCTCCTCGGCGGCACACATGAGAGGCTGGATCTGGACGCGGAGATACGGCAGGTGGGACGCATAGGGAGGCGTCACGACGCTGCTCGTGGGACCCACCACCGTTCCGAAGAGCATGACGCTCCCCAGCCAGCAGCGGACCAGCAGCGGAATGTGCGTGTAGTTGAAGAGGGTCAGTCCGCCACACACGCGCAGGAGACTGCTGGAGTTGTGGTACTCGCGCTTCACGTCCACGCTCTGCGATAGCAAGATGCTCGCCAGACGGTGGCGCGGACCGTTCCACTCGACCTCCTTGATGAGACCTTCCAGACGCTCCTCCAGCTCCTCTCCCGCCTCCACCACGTAGTTCACGATTCCCGGTGCGTGTGCATCTGCCGTCCGCTGGAGCGGAACGCGACAGGACTGGTAGCGACCGAACGGAGAGTCCAGAGTGAGAATGAGGTGCGAGAAGGACGAGAGGGAAGAGGGGACGTAGTGGCCTCCTGCCGGGAGCGTCGCGAGCAGCTCACGGTTGCCGTGCTTGTTCTCTCCCTCCACACTACATCGGAAGCGCAACAGAAACGTACATCATGGAAACGCCCGTGTCGTTCGCGATCTCGGCATCGTAGCTGCGCGTTCCGATCTCCGTCTCCTTGGACTTGAGGAACGCGACTACGTTCCACGGAATGTTCACCTGCATTCCCGCGCTCGTGCTCACGTGAACCGTCAATCCGTCGGGACCCGCCAGCGAGCACTCGCAATGCAGGTCGAGTCCCTCCAGCAACGACTGCAACGGCGTGTCGAGCGTGTAGTTAGCACTCATCGAGACGTCCAGAAGGAGGTGTTTGGTCTCCGTGTGGAAAACCGCATGGAGGTGCTGCAACGTGACGAAAACCACCAAGCTGTGGGAGAGTTCCACGCGCAGTGTGACGGCGGGAACGTCGCAGTCCACACACATGGGCTTGCCGCTCCGCGATCTCGGGTGCGCGGAGGTGCGCAGCGTGCTGACGGCGGCGCGGAAGCGCTTCAGCAGGGCGAGGAGCGGCTTCGCAGCGTTGATGCTAAGAAGGAGCGAGTTGGTGAGGTTGGAATCGGCGACGTGCGTCATTTCCATGCGGTTCGTGGCTGTCGACACGGTGACATGTGTGATCGTGGGCGCGAAGGAGACGTGCACTGCGATACCCAGAGGAAGATCGATGACGGGAAGCATCCGCGAGTCTAGATGAAAGCAACGCTCCAGAACTACAGGCATCCGTGAGGAACTGAAGGGAGCAGGTGAGTCCGAAAAGCTGCGCGTCCAGGTCGAGGAGTTTCTTGTTTCCGATGCAGATGTTGAGGTCCGCGTTGCTGCTGAGCAGACAGAGCGTCTTCTCGTCCTCCACCAGATCGGAGAAGCTCACCGACAGATCCTGGACGCTCACATCCAGCGTGTACTTCTCGCAGAGCAGTGTTTGGAGACGCTTCGCGAGCTCTCCCGGCTCGCTCTTGCGGCTCCGCTCGGAGGAACGCGGACGCACCCAGTCAATCTGGAGCAGACGCAGCAGATCAAATAGAGAGGATGGAATCTCCACTTGGAGTCCCAGGATTTCTGCCGAGAGGGAGTGGTCCTCCAAGGCCACCATGAGGAGCGGAGAGTCTACCGTGTGGCGACGAAGGAAAGTGGTCGTCTCGGTGAACAGAGCCAAGTCCAGGAGCGAGAGCGACAGCTGCAACGCGTCGGTGATGAGCGCCGACGCCTGGAACTGCGAAAGCGTCAGTCCGAGAGACGATGCACTATGCGAGTAGACAGTCGCGCTTCCCTCTTTGATTCCGAGGGAGAACTGTACGAACGGAACGCGCGGAGATGACGACCGCTGCGTGGACTTGCGCAGGGGTGCAAGGAGAGGCTGGGAGAGAAGCGTCCGAACCTGCTCCTTCCACGCCTGTCCCGCTCTGGAGCACGCAGACACCCACTCGAGGAGTTGCGGATCCAGCTGCAGTGTAACGGCATCTACGTCCACGCTCAGAGAACGCGACAGGGGCATCTCTTCGACGCAATCCAAACAGACTGTCGCCGTCAAGTTGGATACCAGGTCCAGCGTGAAGGTCTCCTCGTGGACGGTCAGCGATCCCTGCTTCATCTGGATGTCGATGAGAGGGGTTTGCAGATGAGGCTTCAGCAGAAAGGAGACCTCGGTGACGACCACTTCCGCCTGAATCTCGTTGAAAGTCAGCAGGAAGGACGGCTTGGAAACGAGAATGCGGATGGAAGCGAGTGAGGAGGAAGAAGAAGAGGAGGAGGAATGGATCCAGGAGAGATCCAGCTGCGCGTAGGACTAGGTGAAAGAGAGCGAACAAGGCCAACCTGAACGACGGTCGTAAGCTGCAACAGCTGGAGAGAAGGGTTCAGATTGCACTGAAGATCGTTCAGCGAAATGGAAAGGTCCTTCTCGGGCGTGAGACTCAACGCGAATCCCTTGTTGTCGGCAAGGCCTCCGAGCGACAGAACTCCCGTTCCGTCCAGTTGGAGCAGGATTGTGTCAATGGACAGCTCCTTCGTTCCCATGTCCACGAAGGAGAGGGTTCCGACGGTGAGATGGAGCCCATCTTCCTCGGCGCGTCCGCCTCGCTCTCCTTCCAAGAGTCCCCCGCGTTCTCCCTCTGGATGCACTCCAGCAGGTTCCTCTTCTCCGTGGACCCATAGCTCCAATCCTCCGCAGTCGCAGTGCAGCTCCACTGTTCGCTGCGAACTCTCCTTCTTCGCCACCATCTTCGTGGATGCCCGACTCTTCGCGAGCTCTAGCGTGTGGCGAACGGCGTGGGCGGAGTCCAGAAGAAGCGCTGTGGACGCCAGAAGGGTTGTGCGGATCGAGCAGGAGAGGGGTGCGACGGCAGCGTGGAGAATGAGCTTGCCCGCAAGCACGGACTGCGGCATGAAGTAGGTTGTCTTGAGCGTGATGGCGGGTCCCTGGGAGACGGAGAGAAGAATGCCGGCTCCGTCTGTGAGCGCGTCCGGCGACGTGAAGCAGTCGGTGGTGGTGAGCCGATACAGTCCCAGACTTGCGAGCGAACAGTCGAAGAAGCGAGTCATCAGCGTGTGCGTGCTGTTGACAACCAGACGCGACAGCTGAAGCCCCAGTCCCTCGCTTGCTCGACTGCGCTTGTCCCGCGTGAACACCACGGAGAGCGAGTCCACGCTGACGTTCACGTCGACCGTCACGTCCTCGGGACGGATGGAGAAGTAGCAGGGATGTACGTTCGACAGCGACACCATGGGGAAGTCGATGGGGAGCATGTCGAAAACGCGGAACTACCTCGCAGGCGCCCATCGCTCCTACGTTCAGGTTCATTCCCTTCTCGTGGACACTCGACCTGTCCGTGAGGCTGGCGGAGTCGTCGTGGATCGTCACGAAGGAGGGGTCCACGCGCGGAGCCAGCGAGTGCGTTGCGGAGGTGATGCTGTACACGCTGTTTCGTCGCGTCGTCAGACGGTGCTGCAGTGCGCGGTGGAAGGAGAGACTGCTCTCTCCCAGAGAGGAGAAGGAGTCCGAGCGGTCGCGGTGCGTTTGGTCCTCGGTCATCGACTGGAAGTCCGACGAGCCCTCGCGACTCCGCGGACCCGAGAGGGAGTGGAACGAGGCCGCATCCTCCGACAGCACCGACTGGAAGTCCGACACGTGCGAAGTGAGCGAAGACATGCGGGAGAGAGAGGCCTGCGGAGAGACTTCTACGCATGACCCTGTCGCTCCGAGCCCACCGTCTCCCTTCCCCTGCGTCTCCGCGCCGTCCTCCTTTTCTTGCGTGTCATCTGGATGAAACGGAAAGAGAGCGCCTACTTTCCTGAAGATGCATCGGCTCATCCTGGAAGTACGTCTTCAGCAGCGAGACAATGGACGAGGACGGGTCCTGTCCAGAACGCTGGGAATGCGACGGAACGGAGAAGAAGCCAGCCGACGGGAGCTCCTTCAACTGGTTCACGACGTCCTGCTCGTAGCGGATCGGTTTCGGAGCGATCAGCGCATCGACGGTGGTCAGCAAATGGCGGAGAGTCGCCACGTCGAGGAGCACGTGGATTGGCGAAAGCGTGATGGCGGACGTGATCTGAATGCCCTCGGTGGGGACGCCGCTCTTGTCGATCAAGGGGAACGCGAGGATGAGCTTCACATCCAGATCGGTGATCACCTTGAGGCGGTGCGCCACAACGTAGTGCGGGTCGTCGTAGAGGTCGCTGAGGTCGCACACGATCACGCTCAGCTTGCTCATCTGGCAGCTGACGGTGACGCGATCGATGGGCGCCGTCTCCCTCGCTTCCTCGGGCTGGTCGTCCAGTCCTCCGAACATGGAGAGATGGCCGGAGGTGTAGTTGTTGAGCACAATCAAATCCTTCTCCTCTTCGGTCAGCTCGCTGCGGACGCTGTTGTCTAGCGTGAACGACCCAAACGACGCCTACCCCGCAGGTGGATCTCCGGCACGCTCACAACCACCATGCTCGCGTCCGCGTCGCTCGCGTCGGACAACACGTAGAGGTGGAGGTTGTCGACGGTGAGCGAGGGGTGCACCGTGTACAGATACGTCAGAACGGTGAAGATCTGCGGCACGTCGGTGGGTACAGTGGTCGTGTGTTTGGGCGGTTGCGGGAGCGGCTTGTTCGGGTTGTCGAAGAAGGAGGCGATTTTCAGGATGGACGGCATGTTCCAAAACACGTCCACGTTGTTGATGTTGCCGTAGACGTAGAGTGCGTTTCCGTACCGAAGACGGAGCTGGATCATGTCTCGCTTGTCCAGATAGAGTCGACTGTCGCCTAGGGTTCGTAGGGAAGAGAAGTCCCACTTGTGTAGTAGTCCTCGCTGCGTCGCAGAAGATACTTCAGTTTGTGGTGCGTACTGGTGTAGTCTTTCACCGCCACGTTCGTGATGGCCAGACCGACTTCCCACCCGTCGTACCGGACGCGCAGCGTCATCTTCATATTGTTCGTGAAGATGCAGCAGAGGACGTGTTCGGGAAGACGCGCGACGGAGTGTTTGTTCGATTTGGTTTTCGCGTCCTGCGCGGACTCCTTCGCTCCATCTCCCACCGTGTCGCGTACCATACTCGGCGTCGCGTCTGCGACCAGCCGACACTTGATCTCGTTGATGCTGACGCGAACGAGTGTCTTCACATAGTCCAGAGGCAGTTCCTCCGGCTCCGAAGACGGCGGCGACGGCGGCGCCTCCTGACTGTCGCTGAAGCTGAAGAAGGACCACAGTCGCTGCTGGATGGAGATGGGCTACGTGAGACGGGAGCGACGCTCCCACCTGCATCACCTGCGCCTCCGCGAGTGTTCGCCATACCAGCACCGTCAGCGTGGGGAGCGCATTCTCGCAGTCGCGAAGCGTGGTCTGTTGCGCGTCGGTGAGCGCGAGTCCCCGCAGCTGGTCGGCGTAGAGCTGGAGGTACTGCTGGCCCTGCGTCCACATGGAGTGGAGATACGCGCGGTTGTAGGTGCACTTCAGCCGGCGGATGTTGCGGATGATGCAGCGAATGCCGTAGCGCCAGAGCGCGCGCGAGTGTCCGGCGAGCGAGGCGCCTTGGATGGCCTCCTCGTGGAGGATGTCGCGACGCACGAGCGAGTAGTTGTCGCGGTTGCCGGTGCGTGTGAAGAAGTCATTCGTGTGAAGGAGCGTTAGATACTGCGTGTGCGAGAGAGACATCTCGATATGCGGCACCTGGATGAAGATGGACTGGTCGGGGTTGTGACTACGGTGAGAGCCACTCCGTAGCCCCACAGGTCGTAGCGCTTCTTGATGCCCGCGACGCATACGACCAGGTCGGGGACGTTCACCAAGTTGATGTTGCCCTCGTCGGGAAGCTTCAACAGGTCGACCATCTCGCGGAGAGAGTAGCTCTCCCACTGTCGCTCGGTACGGTTGTTGAAGTACAGCTTGGTGTTCTTCATCGTGAACTGCTTGTACGACTTGTTGCTGTCCAGACGCGCATCGGTGAGGGTCTGGGGGAGAGTCCGCAAAAGCAGCTACGTTGAACGTGAGCGACTCGATCATGCAGCCGAACGCAAAGAAGGGGGTGTCGGGAAGTCGGTCCTCGTAGCGAATGTGGATCTACGGGAAACGCGTCGCCAAGACACTACGTCCTGCAGCGTTACCTCCAGGTTCTTCACGATGTTGCGCACGAAGGACTTCAAGTATCCGCTCTCGTCGTCCCCTCCCTCCTCCTTGGACATTACCGCCTTCTGGAGCTGGCGCTTCACCTCGGCGACGTTGATCTCCGAAATCTTAGCGTTCTACGGTGAACGTGGGAATGGGATGAAACGTAGTAGTTGCGAATTGAGTCGTCGATCGAGTAGTCGTCAATCGGCTCGACGACGAGACAAATGTCGCTCGCCTACGGGTTACGTGGGCAAAAGGATGGCACGGTGATGCGAAGCGGCGCGTTAGAAAATATGGACGCGGCAGAAACGTTCGCTTCGAGCGTGCCGACAATTCCGCGGACCAAACCGATGGGAACGGACAGACTGTCGAGGAACGACTTCTTCGCCTCCAGGTTGGAGTACCGAATGTGTCCTGCGCATGAAACGAGAGAGAATAGAGAGCACCGTAGTAGATGTCCGATTGAAGGTTGTCCTTGGTCAGGCACTTTTCCTCGAATACCCTGCTCAGCAGTGAGCTAAGTAAACTCGATATATTTCCTTCAAACATTATCGGTCATGGAAGACTGTGTGGAATGGGGGTGGAAAAACCTGTTGGTGTCGATACCAAGTGGGTGCATTGGTCGATGGCTTCGAATGACGCGGATTGGGTGAAAGGCAATGGCTGGTTAGGGGAAACGATAAATCGATACGCAGATCCTATAGAGAATCCGGAGTCCTGTCGCACGCGGAAAAATCAACGGCACCGACGCGTCAAAGAATAACTGAATGTTCGGAAAGAGACCCACCGTCGTGGCGATTAACAAGTATCTGGATGCCTACAAGGTGACCGAAAACTTTCAGCCGTCTCTGTAGTCAGTGGGAATGAGATGTAGAAGACTCTCGAAATCGCTGTCGTCCACCTTCCTGAAAGCCGTGAGGAACTGCGAGGACGAGGTGGCGGCGAAACTAAAGGAGGGAAACCCGGATGATCATGTGCGTCACGAGGAGTACGTCCTATCGTACCTCCCGGAGTGTATTGATACGTTTAAGATCCGGGCCAACGGTGGAGGTGTAGCAATCGCGGACTCGCGAATTCCAACACAATTGACATGCTGAAGAAGTACATGACGGAAGACAGCTGGGACCTGCTGTTGAAGAGCCTGGTCGAGATGATGAAACCCGTGTATGTGGAGCCGAACAAGTACATCTTTGACCCGAACGCCCCCGGGTCGTCGAAGTGGTGCGGTCTGATGCTTCTTCGTCACGGTGAGGTGGGTTGAGCGAATTGACATTGAGCATAGGGGTATTACGTCGTAAACGGCTCACACGAGAATTTGACGTATTTGGACTGCATTGACATGATGGGGGTGACGGAGCACGCGTTCTGCAATCTGAACGAGATTCCCTACGAGCGTGTTCAAAGTAGAAGAGCGTGTTGTTTGTCATGCAGTTGTTTCGCGTTCCGCGTGCATCGTGGGAGTCCTCACGTTCCTCCAGCTCATCAACGCGGTGAAGTGGGGTTGAGAGTCGCCGTTCACGAAGAGCGCTTCCCATCAGCGACCAGGAGATCAACAACGTGCTTTCCTTCCTGCTGGCGCGCAGCATCCGTCTCGAGAACGAGCAGAAGCGCCGGCTCCAGGAGGCGGAGATGCGGCGGCAGGAGACGTTACGACACCACCTAAGCGACTGGCGCGTGTATCTGCAGGCGGGTGACGTAATGAACGTGTCGCGCTATGTGATGGGAGGCTTCGACATCAACAGCAACATTGGCGTGGTAGGCGCGAGGAGCGTGTGGAGAGGTAGCTGGGTGACAAGCCGCTGATCATCGCCATCTCATCGCAGTCGACGAACCTGGTCAAGTATCTCCTCGAAAACGGCGCGAATGTGAACGCGACGAACGAGAACGGCACGACGGCTCTCCACGTTGCCTGTCAGCTGGGGTGGAATGACGGCATCGTCCAGCTCCTCTCCTCCGGCGCCCGTTTCCTTCCGGACAAGCAGGGCAACACCCCGCTGCACATCGCGGCGCAGCAGAACAGTCGGAAAACGATCGAGCTGCTGATTCAGCTGAAGAAGGCGGGAAACAAGGTTTGGATGGGAGGAGAGTTGCATGTAGGATATTGACTGGGAGGCGAAGAACAAGAGCGGGGAGAAGCCTGTGGATTGTTGCTGCGATATAGACTTAAAGAGGATCATTGTTCCGAAGGGGACAGACGGATATACCTTTGCTCGTTTGGGTGTTTGTGAACAAACAGGAGACTGATGTCGCATGTGTTCGAGGTGTTTGATTTGGGCGATGCTGCCTCCCGGGTTCAGGTTCTTGGGACAGGCGTGCGTGCAGTTCATGATCGCATGGCAGCGATACAGCTTGTAGGTGTCGTCCAGACTCTTCAAACGTTCCTCCGTCATCTCGTCACGCGAGTCGACGATCCAGCGATAGGCTTGTTGGAGAACTAGGTGTGAAGAAGGGATGTTTCGTCGACCCATGGGACCCAAGTACTTGTCCGGATTCCACCAATAGGAGGGACAGGACGTGGAGCAGCAGTTGCAGAGAATGCACTCGTAGAGACCGTCGAGCTTGGCGCGGTCCTGGGGAGACTGGAGGTTCTCCTCCTCGTAGTTTGTGTCCACCTTGGTCTTCTTCATGAGCCACGGCTTGATGGAGGCATATTGCTCGTAGGAGAGGGTCTGGTCGACCACGAGGTCCCGGATCACAAACATGTGGGGAAGGGGACGAAGCGTCGTCGTTCTACGTCGCGACACTCCACTGTTCGTACTTGAGCGGGTCCGAGGGGATGGGTGTGATGCATGCCAGACCGTTCTCGCCGTTGATGTTCATCGAGCAGGATCCGCAGATGCCTTCTCGACAAGATCTGCGTGGAAAGGGGGAGACTCGCTCACCTGCGGATGGTAAAGGTGTGGTCGATGTTGTCCTTGATGTAGAGCAGAGCGTCCAGGAGCATGTGGTTGCATCTAGGTGGGGAGGAAGGGCCGCTTCTACTTGCTGACGTCTACGGCGTAGCGCTCCATGTGGGGCTTGACATCCTTGCTCGGGTCGAAGCGATAGATGTCGAAGAGACGGTAGCTCGCTGCGGGTTGTTGCGTGGACAGGCGTGCGAAGGACCGGAAGATGCCGTGAGAGAAGACTCCTACACTCGTGGGAAACATAGTGAGGGGAGTGGTGCGTTGTCAAGGTGATGCATGTCAAGACGAAGATGATAGGTACGGGTGCGAAATGTGCGTGAATGAGTGTGGTTGGGAGAATAAGGACATACGAGATACAGAGTGGTGATGCTATGCAGATAATCCCAAGCACGCACTCCCCCTACAACCAAACACCCACGCACTCTCCTTACAACCAAATACCCACGCACTCTCCTTACAACCAACAACCACACGATAACTCCACCAACAAACACACCATACCTTCAAGAGAATTATTCATAGAAACCAGGAGAAACCAACTTAATACTGCTGAGCATCCTTGTTCTTCTTCTCACCAATCTCCAGGGACTTGCATCTCTTCAGAGGTCTCTGAGCCTTCGCCTTGCACTCCTTGCACTCCAGACGCAGCACCAGCTTCTTGGTCTGCTTGGCCTACACCCTTACCGCCCATCTCTGTGAATCACCTTCTTGTGGAAAATAGGCTTGGTCTGACCTCCGAAACCCTTCTGCTTGGCATCGTATCTTCTCTTACCTAGACAAATCACTCGTTTCGATAGCGCAAACCCTGAGGAGTCAGAGAAGCCTTTCCAGCCTTGTACTGAGTGACCTTGTGCTCCGTGTGCTTATTGCACTTCTTGCAGTACGTATTCTCGGTCTTGGGAACGTGGACCTACACAGAATCAGCTCCGTTCGGTAATCAAGCATTCCAAAAACCCCTATTCATTCACCCAAATCTTACCATTCTCCAATCGATATGCTATATTTAGGAACAGTGACGGTTCTTCCAAGGGTGAATCGAAAAGCGTACAGTATGAGTTCCTTGATAATCAACCCGTTTCGTCAACAAACAGCAAAAGCAATAGGAGTCATACGGAGCATCTGAACTCCATGAACCGGAACCTGCTTAGCCACATACGAGTCGGTGAACACACCCAGCTCCTCGTGCTCGTACAGATCACGAATCGAGTACTTGCTCGCCGTGCCCACAATGGCAAAGTCAAGAGGAATGTCAACAACCTCATCTCCGTGGTTGTGAAGAGCCACAGCGATGTCTCCGTTCGCCAGAGGACGCGCCCACACCGAGCGCTGCTCCTCGAACGGCGTCACACGGATACCCTGCTTTCCCATCACATCCTGATCGACCGCGATGATCTCCTTGTTGCGGAGAATCTTCACAGCCCATGCAGGAAGCTCACGCAGATCGTTCGACATGATCAGAGGCGACGCCAGAATCGACCACACAGCGAAGTGCGACTTGGACTCGTCCTCCGTCAGGGTTCCGCCCTTCAGACCCGCCACGATCATATCGGCATCGTTCCAGTGGCCCGGTCCGGCATACTCAGCCCACTTGGTGTTGTTGCCGAACTTGTCCATGATCGACTTGATCGATCTCCAGTTGCACTCAATATCGTCCCAGTTTCTCCACAGGTTGCAGTTGGGAGGCAGAGGCGCGTAGTCCATGTCCAGGTCGTACGCGGGCCACGAGCACGAGTACACGATCTTGCGACCCGTCTCGTTCAGGAAGCGAGCCATCGCAGGGTACGCGTCGTGCTGGTCCAGCAGCTCCGAGTAGCAGCCGTCCATCTTCAGGTAGTCCACCTCCCACTCCGCGAACGTTCTCGCATCATCCAAAAGGTAACCCTCCGAACCCGTGTAACCTCCGCAAGTGTGCTTTCCGTAGTCGTTGTAGATTCCCAG
>ENA-UERG01001743-UERG01001743.1-human-gut-metagenome-genome-assembly--contig:-NODE-1743-length-17144-cov-29.973692_pt1 | contig 17144 bp, 12 predicted proteins | sample MGYA00242954_ERZ507954 | MGnify/ENA primary metagenome ERZ507954 (study PRJEB26167, sample SAMN06115478) | human gut metagenome | host: Homo sapiens | place: China:Sichuan | collected 2015-01-21... | reverse complement strand
AGCGATGAGCGTTTGAAGCAGACCGTGGATCACGAGCGCAAGGTTCGTGGTTGGGGCAGCGAGCGCAGTTACTTCCTTGCCGCCTTGCGAGGAGAGTGCGAGAAGCGAGGCATTGATTACTGCTGGAAGTAGGGGAATGTTTTTCTGATGCTTTGCACTAACCAGCCACAAGGATGCTGTCTTTTTATGCAGCCAAAATAAAAAACATTTTTCCATCAAAAAATACGTTATTTCGGATTTTTTTCGTAATATTGCACCCTAAAACAACATTAAAGGCTATTGATATGAAACGAATCTTTATCTCAATGACAGGTTTCATCACCTGTATGAACCTGATGGCACAAACTCCTGTCAGTTTTTATCCTCAGGAGAATGACCAAGACATCAACATCGATACACATCTGGTCATCGTGTTTGACAAGACAGTAAAGACTGGCAGCAAGGGCATAATCACTGTTACGGACAAGACAACTCGAAAGGTGGTTGATAGAATCGACATGAGCATTCCGGCGGGACCAACCGAAGGACAGCCCAAGAATCCAAATGCAGTCTATACTCCCGTTCCCTATATATATAAGGTGGAGAATGTAACCAATCGTAATACCCGTCCTGGAACTCCATCAGGTGCTGCCAAGGAAGACAAGCGCAAGTATCAGAAGACCATCATTGGTGGATTCTCTGATGCCTTTCACTTCTATCCTGTCATCTGTCATGGGAACAAAGCAACTATTTATCTGCATAACAATATGCTGGAATGTGGACATGAATATGAAATCAAGATTAGCAAGGGTACGATTGAGGGATGGAATGGCAAGAAGTCATGGACGTTTAGGACTAAGAAAAACGCCCCTTCTGCAGATTTGCGCCATATAGTTGTGGCAGCTGATGGCAGCGGAGACTTCTCCACTCTACAAGGTGCCATGGATTGGATACCAGACTCATTGCCTTCTGAAGCCAGCAGGAAAAAGGTCTTCGTGAAGAATGGAGATTATGAAGAGTTGGTTTATTTCCGCAATAAGCGATTTGTAACTATCCAGGGAGAATCCATGGATGGGGTAGTGGTACATTACCCCAATAACGAGGTGTTCAATCCTCACCCGGTTGATATCAAGACCAATGAGCAGAAAGGAACATTCCCTTCTCGCCGTGCAGCTGTGGCAGCAGACAACTGTGCCGACATGATTTTCAAGGATATCACCTTCAAGACTGATTGCAAGGGACAGGCTGAGGGATTCCTGCTCAATGGTGAAAGAAACTTTGCTGAGAATGTGCATGTAATCGGTGATGGTGATGCTCTACAGGTGAATGGTTCTGCCTACTGGCTCAACTGCGTGATTGATGGAGGAGGTGACACGGTGCTGGGTAGAGGTCCATCCTATTTCAATCACTGTACCCTTTCCAGCTATGGTGCTTTCATGTGGATTAGAAATACCAGGGAGAACCATGGTAACATCTTCAATGACTGTACCTTCAAAGGATTGGGCAAGGATGCCGTGATAGCCCGCCTTCCTGACAACAAGGGCAGAAATTATCCTGATGCGGAATGCGTGCTGCTGAACTGTACGCTTGATGGTGTGCCTTCGGAAGGCTTTGGCCCCATAGATGAGTCGGCATCTACGGCAAATCTCCTGGAATTCAACAGCCATGACAAGAAAGGTAAAACTATAGATATCAGCAAGAGAAACAAGCATGTCCGTCAGCTTGACGCCATCAAGGATGCTGAGACTATCGGAAAATACTCCAATGCAAGTTGGGTACTGAATTGGTAAGAAAGGAGATTATTTATGTCTCAAAAAAAAGATATTGAGCTCTACATATCTAGCATGGTTTGCACGTGAATCTTTTTTCATATCCGTTTATCTCCTATATCTGTTAATTCATCAGTTTCTTCAACGCTTTTCTTCTGGGTATTCGGCAAGAATCCTGCAATGATGCCGAGCAATGGCAGGAAGGCACTCACCTGGAAGATAAACTCAATACTGGTCTTGTCGGCTAGCCATCCGAAGAAAGCTGAACCCAGTCCTCCCAGTCCGAACATCAGGCCGAAGAAAATGCCTGCTATCAATCCCACTTTATCTGGCATCAGGTCGGTGGCATATACCACGATGGAAGAGAATGCCGAGGCGATGATCAAGCCGGAAAGGAAGGTACAGATGATGGTCCACGTGAAGTTGACGAAAGGCATGGCGATGGTAAAAGGTGCTGCTCCCAGAATGGAGAACCAGATGACATACTTTCTGCCAAACTTGTCACCCAGCATGCCTCCTGCTACGGTACCTATGGCAAAGGCGGCAAGGAATACGAAGAGGCACAGCTGCGAAGTCTGTACCGAAACCCCGAACTTATCTATCAGGAAGAAGGTGAAGTAACTCGTAATACAGGCTGTATAGAAATACTTGGAGAACACGAGCATGATGAGGATGAACAGAGCCCAATACTTCACCCTTTTAGAGATATGGGTGTTGAGAAGCGGTTGTTTCTGCGGATGGTTCACCACGTAAGCCAATCGTGCCTTATACCAGACTCCCAATCTTACCATGATGATGGCAGCCAGTAGTGCTGCAAGGGCAAACCAGGAGATGGCATGCTGACCGAAAGGCAGGATGATGATGGCTGCAAGCAATGGTCCTATTGCAGAACCTCCATTGCCACCCACCTGGAAGATGGATTGTGCCAGACTCTTCTTGCCTCCCGATGCCATCTGTGCCACTCTCGATGCTGTGGGATGAAACACGGACGAACCCAGACCTACAACGCTCACTGCCAGGAGAATCAGAAAGTAATTCTCGGCGAAAGCCAGCAGGAGCAGACCCACCAATGTGAAACACATGCCGATGGAGAGGGCATAGGGACGGGGATGCTTATCGGCATAAAGTCCTGTGAAAGGTTGCAGAATAGAAGATGTCATCTGGAAAACCAGCGTGATGATGCCTATCTGTGCAAACGAGAAATCGAACTTATCCTTCACTATCGGATAGATGGAAGGGATAATCGACTGAATCATATCGTTCAGGAAATGGGAAATGCTACAGATGATGAGCATGGAATACACTGTACCCTCTACCATCGTAGGATTTCCCTTGATTTTACTGCCTATAGACTTGATGTTCATTTGTTTTTTACTCTCTTATTTGAAAATCAACTTTTTATGTTTTTTTTCTGCTTCAAGCTCCAATAGCCTTCTCTTTGCGTCTAATCCTCCGGCAAAACCTGTAAGGCAATGATTGCTACCGATAACACGATGGCAGGGAATGAAAATGCTGATGCCATTAGCTCCGATGGCACCAGCCACGGCTCTTGTGCCATTGGGGTTACCCATACTTATGGCTATTTCCTTATAGCTTCTTGTTTCTCCGTAGGGTATGTTGAGCAATGCATGCCATACTTTTTTCTGAAAATCGGTTCCTATAGGACGCAACGGAATATTGAATATCTTGCGGATGCCGGTGAAATATTCATTCAGCTGCTTCTTGGCAAGTTCCAGGATAGGGGTTGTCTCAATTTTGAACTCAGCCTTCATATACTGCGAAACCCGAAGCTTATTGCGCTCTGCACATGGCATTTCATTCCAATCACAAAGACACAAATCATCACCCACAGATGCCAGAATTAACTCTCCGCAGGGCGAGTTGTAATATTGGATGTTTATTTGCTGCATTCTATCAAATACGATGAAACGGAATCTTTATTTTTCATACAATTCTATCGGCAAACCATCTGGGTCACTGAAGAATACAAATCGCTTGTCAGTATATTCATCCGTGCGTATAGGCTCATGCGCGATGCCTTTACTGTCAAGTTCATCAATTGCATCCGAAAGATCATCTACCTCAAAAGCAAGATGGCGCAGACCGGCTGCTTCCGGATAGGAAGGACGTGCTGGTGGGTTAGGAAAGGAGAATAACTCGATGACATAGTTGTCATCAAGCCAGCAGTCAGCTTTCCATGAGTCACGTTCCTTACGATAGTTTTCACTCATGATCTTCATTCCGAGCACATCTGTGTAGAAATGCTTGGATTTCACATAGTCGGAGCAAATCACGGCTACATGATGGATTTTGTTAAGTTTCATATCTTATGAATGTTTAAATGTCGGTAATGCCCAAGAACTTACGCTGGGATTTCATTACTTCTTGAATATTCATGCCATTAAGTGCGTTATATTGTACTTATTGTGCAAAAATAATAAATATTTTCAGATTTCGCAAGATAAAGTACAATATCGCATTCTTATTTATAATATATTATACTTTTATTGAACTTTTCTTTGAGTTTTGCCATATTTTCATTAACTTTGCCTGTAAAACTATCATTAAGGTTATGACTTAACTCCTCAGCGACCGCAGGGAGCGATAACTCCTTTAACTTCTGAACTTGCGAAACTTGAATATACAATGGTATTTTGAGCCGATTCAACATAAAGTCACCTTCAGAAATAGCTTCTCAAAAACAGCAATTCAACTTTTATTCTCCTTTCACGACCACCATAGTATGCACATAATCAACCATTTAAGTGTGAATGGAGATTTCTGTACCCTTATGGGCATGGTAAGCGGCAATGTTGTGCCATAGTGAGGCAAGAAGCGCTACAAGCCGCTTTACGCCTCGTCAGTACTATCATGGCGACCTCTCAGTAACGTCTTTGCGCCTTGTAAGTACTATCATTGTTGCTTGTAAGTGCAATCATAGTTGCTTGTAAGTACTATCGTTGTAGTATCGGTTTTACGTAAAAAGTCTTCGGAGTAACCTTTACTTGTTGTCGGAAGAATTAATGTTATAAGCCGGAGAACCCTATATCTTCGGTCGCACAACAGCTGTTGTGCGCTCGTCCAACAGCTGATGTGCACATGCACAACACCTGTTGTGCAAGCGGAAATCAGCTGGTGGGCGATTTCAATATCCGCTGCCCCTTCTCTAGAAGACGCAAGGCAGGGCGGAGAGCTGCTGCATGATGGTCTTTGCCATACGGGAATGGCCGGCATCATTAGGATGAAGACGGTCGGTATTTGGCTTGTTGAACATCTGGGCGCCAGCACCGTAAAGAGGGAAGAGACCAGAAAGGGAGTTGAGGTCGATGACAGGAACCGCCCAAACATTGCCAGTCTCCTTGATAGCCTTTACGTATTCATCAAAGAAAAGACCACGGGTGTTTTCGTACATCTCATCAGGCTGGATGTTCTTGTCGCCAGATGCAAAGTAAGCACGATGCACAGGAGTCATCACCACAATTTGCTTGGTAGGATACATCTGCTTCAACTTCGACATGGCGATGTTGATGCGACCTTTCAAGGTATTCTTGTCCATGGCAAAATGGCGGTGGCGACGCTGGACCATTTCGCTTGGCTTGTGAAGGGCTACTTTTACGCTGTCGAAAGTCTCCGTGTACCATTCGCCGATAGGCACACCATTGTTGTAATCGTTGGTTCCCATAAAGATGAGAATGGCATCAAAATCATCGCCATGCTCTTTCTGGAGTAGATCAGCCTGTCGGGGAATATCGTTCCACTGTCTGCCGCTCACGCCATAAACGTATGGGGTGATGCCGAGCCAATCCTGCAGGAATCCCCAGTATTTCACCTTCGATGCCTTGATTCTTGGATCGGTGATGGAGTCACCGAAATAAGCCACTTTCTTTCCCTTCCAGGGATGCTGAAGGTTCTTGAAAGCCTTTTCTTTTTCGGCGATTTCTTTCTTGCTCATCGCTTTCTGGGCGAAGGCGGGCATGGTTGGCATCGCCAAAGTCAAGGCGAGTGCCAGGGTAATCATTGTTTGTTTCTTCATTGCTAGTTTGTTTTTAATCTCTTTCTAGGCGCAAAGGTACGGCAAAAATCTCATACTAAGCTATATTTTTTGTTCAAATATCGTTCTTTTTCTGCTTTTTTTAGTAATTTTGCAGCCGAAAACAAAAAATCGGTATTATTAAATAAGGTATTAAGAGGGATGACTGTAAGTTTGAATCATTTGAGTGATTTGGTTCGCAAGCGAGTGGCTGTTGCGGCTTACTATTTTGTACCGGGAGTGGTGTTTGCCAGTTGGGCAAGCCGTATTCCTGATGTTAAACAGATGTTGCATCTGAGCAACGGCCAGTTGGGAACGGTGCTTTTCGCTATTCCTATCGGCCAGCTTCTGATGATGGCTTTTTCGGGCGTTTTGGTGAGTAAGTTTGGCAGCAGGAAGATGATTCTGCTTGCTGAGGTGCTCTATGCTTTCGTGTTGTTCTGTATGGGAAGCAGCAGTACGGTGTTCCAGCTGATTCTTTCTCTGATGGCTTTCGGAATGATGGCAAATCTGATGAACATCGCTACCAATACGCAGGCTTGTCTGGTGGAGAAAATGTATGGGCGCAACATCATGTCGTCGTTTCATGGCTTGTGGAGTTTGGGCGGATTCTCGGGCGGTATCATTGGTGCAGTCTTTGCCAATACCCTGCTTCCGATAGAGGTTCACTTTGGAGCTGTCTTGGTGATGAGCCTTCTCATTATCGCCATCGGATTCAGATACCTGGTAGATGATGCTACAGCGAAGGCGGAGGAGGAAGATGTTCCAAAGTTCTCTTTCAAGACCATTGACCCGATTCTGTTTCTCCTGGGATTGATGGGATTTGCCGGCATGTTCTGTGAAGGAACTGTTTACGATTGGAGTGGTGTATATTTCTCATCAGTAGTAAAACCCGATGAGGCTTTTATCCGTGCGGGCTATGTGGCTGGCATGGGAGCGATGACTCTGGGTAGATTCCTTGCCGATGGCTTTGTTACGAAATACGGCCCAGCTAGGGTGTTGAAGGTTTGTGGTGGTTTGATATTGGGCGGTTTGTGGCTGGCTGCCGCCTTGCCTTATCTGATTCCTGCCACTTTGGGCTTCCTGCTGGTAGGTTTCGGCATTTCTTCATCGGTGCCTATCTGTTACAGCATCGCGGGAAAGTTGGGAACCATCAAGGCGAGCATCGCCATCACCATCGTTTCGAGCATCAGTTTCTTCGGCTTTCTGGTAGGACCACCGGTTATCGGATGGCTTGCTGAGGCTACCGGTCTCCGCATCGCCATCAGCATTGCTGCCTGTCTGGGCTTGATGATTGCTTTTGTTGCCGCAAAGGTTGGAAAGAGAATATCCTGAACAAGATGAATATCCTGAAAATGAGATGCATATCAGAATTAAAATACAAAAAAACGTGGATGTAAGGAAGCATCCACGTTTTTTTTTGTTATATAAATATATTGATGTTTCTTATACTTCTTCGCAAACCACTATTTTTTATGAATATCAGAATGTCTATCGTAAGATTCTCCATTATTTTTCCGCTTTTATTCTATTCCATCTTTCCGATAAAAGCGATACCTTTGCACCCGGAAAAAACAAATAAAAACAACTAGCATGGAAACAATAAACAAACAATTTGTGTATTTCATCTGTCTGGTATCGGCGATGGGTGGATTGCTGTTCGGTTACGATTGGGTAGTGATTGGTGGTGCCAAACCCTTCTACGAACTGTATTATCAGATAGCCGATAACCCTTCAGACCAAGGTTTGGCGATGACCATCGCCTTGATAGGCTGTCTGATTGGATCGATGCTCTGCGGTTCGCTTGCCGACCGTATCGGAAGAAAGAAGCTTCTGATTGTTGCCGCCCTGATCTTTTTCTTCTCGGCGATAGCAACGGGAATGGCTGATACCTTCAGCTACTTTCTGGTGGCCCGTTTCTTCGGAGGCATCGGTATCGGAGTGGCTTCAGGACTTTCACCTATGTATATTGCAGAGGTGGCACCTACCTCCATCAGAGGAAAACTGGTTTCTTTGAACCAATTGACCATCGTGCTTGGTATCCTGGCAGCCCAGATAACCAACTGGCTGATAGCAGAACCTATCCCAGCTTCTTTCTCATCGGCAGATATTGCTGCATCCTGGAATGGGCAGATGGCTTGGCGATGGATGTTCTGGGCGGCAGCCTTTCCGGCGGCAGTTTTCTGTGTGATGGCTTGCTTCATTCCAGAAAGCCCCCGTTGGCTGGCTATGAAAAATAGAGAAAAGAAAGCTTTCGTTACATTGAATAAGATAGGTGGAAACAGCTATGCGCAGGCAGAGTTGCAGGCCGTGAGAGAGGCAAACGAAAAGGATTCTTCGCAGGCAGGATTGAAGACCTTGTTCAGCAAACCTTATCGCAAGGTGCTCCTACTGGGTGTGGTGGTTGCCTTCTTCCAGCAATGGTGCGGAACGAATGTCATCTTCAATTATGCGCAGGAGATATTCCAGTCGGCAGGTTATGCCATCGGTGATGTGCTTTTCAATATCGTGGTAACGGGAATAGCCAATGTTATCTTTACATTTGTGGCCATTTTCACGGTAGATAAATGGGGAAGAAAGGCTTTGATGAAACTGGGTGCCGGCGGACTTTGCGGCATCTATCTTATTCTGGGCATCTGTTATTTCTTCCAGATTACTGGATGGTTTATGATAGTCCTGGTAGTGGTAGCCATCGCCTGCTATGCGATGACCCTGGGACCTGTTACCTGGGTGCTTCTAGCTGAAATCTTCCCCAACAGGGTGCGTGCCGTAGCGGTAGCTACCAGTACCTTTGCCCTCTGGGTAGGAAGTTCTACGCTTACTTATACATTTCCATTGCTCAATGTGGCACTGGGCAGTTATGGCACCTTCTGGATTTATAGTGCAGTATGTCTGGGGGGGGTCCTCTTCGTCTCCCTGATGTTACCGGAGACCAAAGGCAAATCGCTCGAAGAATTGGAAAAAGAATTAATAAAACATTAAATAATTATGGTTAAAGCTTGGAGAGAAACAGTGGTGATTCCTACTTATGAGGTTGGAACCCCTGAGAAGAATCCTATTTTCTTGGAGAAACGAGTTTATCAGGGTTCGAGTGGAGTGGTTTATCCTTATCCTGTCATTGAGCGTATCAGCGATGAAAAGGTGGATAAGGAGTGGCATGCCATCTGGATCGAGAATGAATACATCAAGGTGATGATTCTGCCCGAGTTGGGCGGTCGTGTGCAGATGGCATACGATAAGATTAAGCAGCGTCACTTTGTATATTATAATCATGTCATCAAACCGGCATTGGTGGGGTTGACTGGTCCGTGGATCAGCGGTGGCATTGAGTTCAACTGGCCTCAGCACCATCGTCCTAGTACCTATCTCCCAGTGGATAGCACCATCGAGGAGAACGAGGATGGATCTGTTACCGTATGGGTGAACGAGATGGAAAAGATGTTCCATCAGAAGGGTATGGCTGGATTCACACTTCGTCCTGGCAAGGCTTATCTCGAAATCAAGGGTCGCCTCTATAATCGCACCAACATGCCTCAGACTTTCCTTTGGTGGGCCAACCCGGCTGTAGCAGTGAACGATTATTACCAGAGTGTGTTCCCTCAGGACATCAATGCCGTGTTTGACCATGGCAAGCGTGCCGTGAGCAGTTTCCCTATCGCCACGGGTACCTATTATAAGATGGACTATTCCGCTGGTGTGGATATTTCCAACTACAAGAACATCAAGGTGCCTACATCCTATATGGGCGTGAACTCTAAGTTCGACTTTGAGGGTGGTTATGAGAATGATACCCAGGCTGGTATGCTCCATGTAGCCAATCACCATGTATCTCCAGGCAAGAAGCAGTGGACATGGGGTAATGGAGACTTCGGACAGGCTTGGGACCGCAACCTCACCGATACCGATGGTCCATACATCGAGTTGATGGCAGGTGTGTTCACCGAGAACCAGCCTGACTTCACATGGCTCATGCCATACGAGGAAAAGCGATTCACCCAGTACTTCATGCCATATCGTGAGTTGGGAGTCGTGAAATGTGCCAACAAGGACTTGATTATGAACATCAATATGGTGGATGAGGATGGCAAGATGACCACTGCTGATGCCACAGGCAAGGTAAACTTCAAGTTGTTTGCTACTTCCAAGCAGCAGGTGAAGGTGGTTTTGCGCAATGACAATGGCACTGTATATTATGAAAAGGTAGCAGCCGTTGATCCTGAGAACCTCTTGGACGAGACGGTTGCCGTAGGCGATAGCTGCATCGGCCAGCTCACTTTCGAGTTGACTTCTCCTGAAGGCAAGCATCTCTTGTCATGGCATGCAGAGCCAGATGAGATTCGTCCTATTCCTGATCCAGCGGAGGCTGCCCTCTTGCCAGAGCAGATCAAGACCAATGACCAGCTCTATCTCACAGGTCTTCACTTGGAGCAGTATCGTCATGCCACTTACAGCCCAGTGGATTACTACGAGGAGGCTCTCCGTCGCGACCCTATGGACTATCGTTGTAATAACGCCCTTGGCTTGTGGTATATCCGTAAGTGTCGTTTCGACAAGGCGGAGGAATATCTCCGTCGTGCCGTGAAGGTATTGATGAAGCGCAATCCTAACCCATACGATGGCGAGCCTATCTTCAACTTGGGTCTTGCCTTGAAGTATCAGTATAAGATGGATGAGGCTTACGATATGTTCTATAAGTCAACATGGAATGCCGCTTGGCAGGATGCAGGCTTCTTCTCTTGTGCAGAGATTTCCGTGATGCAACATCGCATGGAAGATGCCGAGGAGGAAATTGAGAGCAGCCTCATCCGCAACACCCATAACTACAAGGCACGTGGCTTGAAGGCTTCTATCTTGCGATTGACAGGCCGCAAGCAGGAGGCTATCGAGTGGTGTGAGGCATCGCTTGCCATCGACCGCTTCAATTATCACTGCCTCTATGAGTTGTATCTCTTGACAGATGACAAGAAATATATGGAGCAGGTGGCAGAGATGATGCACGGTATGTCAAACAACTACGATGAGTTGGCACTCGACTATGTTTCAGCTGGTCTCTATGCTGAGGCTCTCCAGATATGGCAACTTGCTATTGAGCAGGGTGCGGTTACACCGATGACCTATTATTATATGGGGTGGATAGGCGATACGGAAGCATTCAAGGATGCTGAGAAATATGCATCTGATTACTGTTTCCCTAATCGCGCTGAGGCTTCACTTGCCTTGAAGGCAGCTTTGAGCGCTTTCGAGGGTGAGGCAGATGGTGAGACTGATGCTGAGGCAGATACTACTTTGGGCAGCAAGGCCAATTATTATCTCGGTTGTCTCTATTATGACAAGCGTCAGTATGAGTTGGCCATCGGTTATTGGCAAAATTCTGCTGCAAAGGATGCTCAGTTCCCAACAGTATGGCGCAACCTCGCCTTGGCAGAGTTCAATAAGTTGCATGAAGAGGATACAGCCCTTGCTCACATGGAGAAGGCATTTGCGCTTGATACCACCGATGCTCGTATCCTGATGGAGCTAGACCAGCTCTACAAGCGTATGGGTAAGGCTCATGCCGATAGATTGGTAAATCTCCAGAAGTACCCAGAGTTGATAGCCAAGCGTGACGACCTCTTACTGGAGGAAATCACCCTCTTGAACCAGACAGGTAAGTATGAGGAGGCAATGAAGAAGCTTGATGCCCACCAGTTCCATCCATGGGAAGGTGGCGAAGGCAAGGTGAGCGGACAGTATCAGCTCTCTCGTCTGGAATTGGCAAAGAAAGCCTTGGGGGCAAATGACAATGACAAGGCCATCACTTTGTTGGAGCAGTGTCTGGAGTATCCTCATCATTTGGGTGAAGGCAAACTCTATGGTGCCCAGGAGAATGACTTCTTTTACTTCTTGGGTTGCGCTTACGAAGCTAAGGGCGAGATGGAAAAGGCCAAGGAGTGCTGGGAGAAGGCTACCGAGGGGCCTCAGGAGCCAGCTGCAGCCATGTACTACAACGATGCCAAGCCAGACAAGATCTTCTATCAGGGATTGGCTCTCATTAAGTTGGGCAGGCAAGACGAGGCTAATGGCAGATTCTACAAGCTCGTGAACTATGGTAAGAACCATCTCTTCGAGGATGTAGTGATGGATTATTTTGCAGTATCGTTGCCAGAACTTCAGATATGGGAGGGCAACTTGAACCTCTCTAACCAGATTCATTGCAAGTACATGCTTGCGCTTGGATTCGAGGGATTGGGCGACAAGAAACATGCCGAGCGTTATCTTGCTGAGGCTTCTGCCTTGGATGTCAATCACTTGGGCATCTTGTCGTTCAAGACTTTAATTGAACTTGGTTTTTAGGTATTTGATATCGTAATATCATTATAAGAAAAGTCCCTGCCTCTATTGCGAAATAGAGTAGGGACTTTTATTTTTTTTGTTATTTCTATTTTTTTTTGTTATTTCTTGGATTCTCGGTATTTCTTAGGTGATATTCCCACGATTTTGGAGAATAGACGTGAGAAATAGAAGGAATCTTCGAATCCCATCTTATAGCTTATCTGGTTGATTTTCATATCTGTGGTATCCAGCAGTTCACAGGCTTTCTTGATCTTCAGCTTATTAAAATAACCCAACGGACTGTGACCCGTAGCACCCTTGAAGATGGCAGAGAAATGGGAATTGGAATATCCGGTATATCCTGCCAGATCGTGCAGTGTGATGGATTGCTCTATATTCTCCTCCATATATTTCAAGGCTGCATTGATGATGCTATGTGTCTCGTTATCACTTTGTTCCTCTCTCTTGTGGAATTTCCTATATTGCGGCATATAGCGCAACGAACCGAGATAGAAATGCAGGAGCGATGAGGTGTATCGCAGGTTTTCCAGTGTATATCCATCGGATAGGGTCAGAAACATATCTTCGAAGATGTTGTTTCTGTCAGCTATTCTTGAATTCAGATTGGGGGATATAGTGGTTGGCATCTCTGCACCTTCGGCATAGATGTGTGCCAATGTGCCACTGAAGTGAATCCAATAGATGGTCCAGGGATCGTCATTATTGGAGGCATAGGCATGGGGGGTATTGGCTGGCACGATGAAGTATTGGTTGGCTTTTACTTTATATTGCTTGCCATCGATGCTGTAATGTCCGCTGCCCTTTACACAATAGATAAGCACGCATTGGTCGATGGACTCCGTCCGTTCTCTATAATGATAGGTAGCATGTGGATAGTAGCCTATATCTGTGATATGCAAGGTCCGCAATACCGGGTCAGATTCTGCCAGATCCAGAATCATCTCCGGCATTACCAATGAGCGTTCCCCTTGAAATCCGTTTTTTATTTTGATATTTTCCTTCATATTCTTGTTGTTTGCCTGCAAAAATACTAATTATTTCTGAGACCTATATAATTTTCTGCTATTTCTTTTGTAAAATCATAAAATAATCTATGTTTTTCGTTTTATGAGTCTATCTGTTTTTCCCCTTTTTGTTTGTACTTTTGCAGCATAATTAAAAACAATTGATGCTATATGAATATATCTGATTACAAAAGCGATTTGGTTCGTCTGTTTTTTATGGGGAACCTGCTTCTTGGTGGCGTGAATGCTTCCTTGGCTTCTGATGGAAGCCATGAATTGAATCTTTCCGGGCTATGGACGGTTACTTATGATAAGGATAAGGCAGCTGCCATCAATCTTCCAGGTACGCTTACTGATGCCGGTTTGGGTACACCTTGTACATTGAAACCTAGTATGGAAAAGGAAGTTTTTCTCAACCTGAAAGCGAAGTATAGTTATGTGGGAAAGGCTACATACGCTAGAAAGGTATGGGTGCCGAAGGAGTGGAAGAAGCAGCGTATTATCCTGCATTTCGATAGAACGATATGGACCTCGCAGGTTAAGGTAAATGGACAGCTTTTGAAGGAAACGGGTGAGAGCCTTTCTGTGCCTCATGAGTTTGATGTAACCGATTATGTGACTTTGGGGAAGGAAAATCTGTTGGAGATAACCATTGATAACAGTAAGAAATATGATATCACTTTCAATGAGTTGGCGCATAGTTATACCAATGAAACTCAGACCAAATGGAATGGTATCCTAGGTAAAATCTCCTTAGAAGTCAAGCCTCAGTCTTATATCCGGCATATTTCTGTTTTTCCAAATGCCAAGCAGGGTAATGTGCATGTGAAGATTGAGATGCAAGGTGCTGCTCTTTTAGCCAAGAACCAAGGTAGAAAGCTGGGAAAGATGCGTTTTGCAATTGTTTCTCCTCAGGGAAATGAGGTAAAAGATACGTTGCTTGATGTGAAGGGAAAAGTCATTGAGTTTGATACGCAGGTGAAGAATGCCCAATTGTGGGATGAGTTCTCGCCAAATATCTATACGGCTTCTGCCGAATATCAGAATCACAAGATGATGGATAGGCAGAAGGTGAATTTTGGATTCAGAGACCTGAGTAACGAACAGGCGCTGCTGCATATCAATCAACGTCGCATGTTCCTAAGAGGAACCTTGGAAAGCTGTGTCTTTCCGCTGAAAGGTTATCCTGCAATGGATGAAGCAGGATGGAAGCATATCTTTGAAAAGGCAAGAGAGTATGGATTGAATCATCTTCGTTTTCATTCCTGGTGTCCGCCGGAGGCAGCTTTTGCCGTTGCCGATAAGATGGGATTTTATCTTCAGATAGAGTTGCCTGTCTGGGCATTGAATATTGGAAAGGATCAGTCTGCGCTCGATTTTCTCTATGCTGAGGCCGATAGAATCCTGGCTGCGTATGGCAATCATCCTTCTTTCTGCTTCCTAAGTTTGGGAAATGAGTTGCAGGGTGATTTCAAGGCGTTGGAAGCCTTGCTGATGCATGTGAAGAAGCAGGATCCTCGACGCCTCTATACTACCACTACCTTTACTTTTGAGAAGGGACATGGGGATTGGCCGGAACTTCATGATGACTATTGGGTGAGCCAGTGGTCGAAGAAGGGATGGCTGAGAGGACAAGGTGTTTTCGAAGACCAGCCTGTTAGTTTTTCAAAGGATTATTCTTCTGCCATCGAGTCGCTTCCTGTGCCTGTCATTACTCACGAAATCGGACAGTATAGTGTGTATCCTGATATTACATCCATCTCAAAATATACGGGTAATCTGAAGCCTGTCAACTTGGAGTCTATCAAGGAAGATTTGCAGAAAAAGGGACGTCTTAAGCAGGCTGCATCTTATCTCTCTGCATCCACCCGTTTTGCCTCTATTCTCTATAAGGAGGAGTTGGAGCGTGCCATGAAAACTCCGGGATATAGCGGCTATCAGTTGCTGGGATTGACTGATTATCCGGGTCAGGGAACTGCATTGGTAGGATTGCTGGATGTTTTCTGGGATGGAAAGGATGCAGTCTCAGATACACAGTTCAAGCAGGTATGTGCGCCTGTAGTTCCTCTGGCATCTTTCGAGAAGGCTACTTATACCAATCAGGATACCTTCAAGGCATCGTTGCAGATTGCCAATTTTTCTGCAGAAACGCTAAAGAATATTGCTTTGAAATGGAGCCTGAAGAGAGAAGATGGTAGTATTCTGCACCAGGGTATTTTGGAAAAGCAGGATGTAAAGGTGGGGAACAACCAGATGTTGGGCAACATCGCTGTACCTCTTAGTTCCATCAGTAAGGCAGAACGCTTGACGCTTTCGCTCTCTGTAGCTCATACCAAGGTAGCTAATGAATGGCAAATCTGGGTATATCCTTCTGATATTGCGATAGTTCCTGGAGAGGTAGTTGTAACCAATGATATAGATAAGGCTCGTCTGGCATTGAATAAGGGTAAGAAAGTGCTTCTTAATCTGCCAAAGGATAAGATAAATGGATTGGAAGGTAAGTTCCTGCCTGTATTCTGGAGTCCGGTTCATTTCCCTAATCAGCCGGGAACGATGGGTATCTTATGCAATCCGAAGCATCCTGCCCTGTCCGATTTTCCTACAGAGGAACATAGTAACTGGCAGTGGTGGGATTTATGTAAGAATGCCACTACCATGCAGTTGGATAGCATCGAAAATAATATCCAAATCCTGGTGGGTATGATGGATAATTTCTACAAGAACCGCAATCTGGGGCTGGTATTTGAAACGCAGGTGGGTAAGGGTAAACTGGTAGTTAGCAGTATCGATATGAATGATTTGGATGCTCGTCCGGTGGCTCGCCAGTTGAAGTATAGTCTGATAGAATATATGAAGAGCCCTGCCTTTCATCCAAAAGGAAAAATGGAATTTGATCTTCTTAAGAAGGTAATCTATAATCCTGTAAAAGTAGAGAAGAGCAAGAAGTCTATTTATGATCCAGCAGATTAAGTGGCTATCATCATCGTCCGGGAATATGAAATGATGCTTTACAATCATGTTATCAAATAAGAAGCCCCTAGACTTCGATGAAAAAGTCTAGGGGCTTTTGCTGTTTTTTATTATCTTTTACATTTAATTTTTTACTTTCTATTACCTCTATCTTACTTCTTGATCATCAGCTTGCTTCCTTTCTGAACATCCGCCTTGATATTGGTGGTGCGCTCCTTAGGACCACGGTTTCAGCAACCAGTGGTAATGATGATAGGGTAGTGGTGAATATGATTCATAGTGATGTTATCCACCACGATATTTCTTTTTATCCTTAATGATAATTGTTTCTGCCCTTAATGATAGATGTTTCTGCCCTTAATGGAATTCTATGTTCAACACTGCTGAACATAAGTTCAACACTGCTGAACATAGGTTCAACACTGCTGAACATAGATTTCTATTAGGGACAGAAACATTTTTCTTATGGCTTACCAAGAACTTTCCTGCTTCTCCTGCTTTTTCCGGCAGGTAAGAACGGACATCATTCTTATGAGCAACAAACAAAAAGGGTGTGACTAATCGACTAGTCACACCCTTTTTGCTTGAATTCACGTTGTTATTTTAGATAAACAAGCTTCCTATCTGGAAGACAAGGGCTGATACTACCCATGCCAATAGCGTGGTGTAGCCGGCGGCGAAGCCTGCCCATTTCCAACTGCCCGTCTCGCCCTTGATGGCAGCGATGGTGGCGATGCAAGGGAAGTAGAGCAATACAAAGAGGAGGAAACAGTAGGCGGTGAGCGTTGCCTTCGCTGCTGCCTCGGCATCGCTGTAACCGTAGGTCTTCTTCAGGTCTGAAGTCATCTGCTTCTTCAAGACTTCGTATTTTCCGTCTTCATCGTTGTAATCCTGATCATCAGAGAAACTGTCGTTGTTGCTGTAGAGCACGCCCATTGTTGAGGCTACAATCTCCTTGGCACCCACACCGGAAACCAAGCCCACATCCAGTTTCCAGTCGAAACCCTGTGGGGTAAAGATAGGCTCGATGGTCTTACCGATTCTGCCGATATAGCTCTG
>ENA-UERG01001736-UERG01001736.1-human-gut-metagenome-genome-assembly--contig:-NODE-1736-length-17187-cov-6.651724_pt1 | contig 17187 bp, 16 predicted proteins | sample MGYA00242954_ERZ507954 | MGnify/ENA primary metagenome ERZ507954 (study PRJEB26167, sample SAMN06115478) | human gut metagenome | host: Homo sapiens | place: China:Sichuan | collected 2015-01-21... | reverse complement strand
GGATCCGACAGCACTGTGTCAGCGAGGGAACCAGGAGGCGATTGAGTACTTGTTGGACAACTATTGGTTGATGCGCTACGTATGTGCCCATTCTCTCTTTCATGTAGCCCACGGCGAATGGGACGACCGTCATTGGAGGTCCGCGTCTGCTTTCCGAGTTGAGCAATTGGTTGGTCAATGAGATCCATTGTCCCGAGTGTCCGGTGTGTATGGATCCGGTGATTGGAGTGAGAGTAGGGGCTGAAATGAGACGTAGGGTTTATCGTGTCCTCACGCTTGTGGTGCGAAGCTGCATCGCGGTTGTGCCTATCGCACGTTGATGAGCATGGAGTCTACAGAAGACGGCGTGGGAAAAGGACGTTGTCCGAACTGCAAGGAGCTGTGGTCGCTGGATGTAGATCAGTTGACCGATAATGGGAGGATTTATCGGAGGTCGTCACGGAAGGCGTGTTTTGTTTGTTCAAATAATGGATTTCAAAATAGCTACTTGAATGAGAATGGGTCATGGGAATCCCATCGCTCAAAACACGATTCAACTCAACAAACATGTCAATGATTCACAATGTAACTACCAATCGCAACGGCAGATCCGATCAGAAGCGGACTCACGACGCTTGTAACCAGATGTATTCTACTCTTCACGCCCTCAAATCACCTCCACAATCTTCTTCGTTTACTCCGCTCCTCCTCTTCCTCCAATATCGAATCCACTTGCTTATCCTCGATAATCGTCTCATTGCACTCCATTTCCGCCCTCGTCGCCCGTTTCACTCCTCGTCCTCTCTGCACTCGTTTCACGCCCGCAGCCGTCTTCGCCTTCTCCTCCAATCGTGCAGCCTCCATTGCCTGATGAATCGTCGATGCATTGCGCGATCGCCGCGACGGACTTTTCGATGCATTCTTTGACGGACTCTTTGACAAATCCTTTGACGGACTCTTCGTTTCCTCCTCTTCACTCAGCGACACATTCTGCAATTCACTCGACCCACTCGTCCCTACGCGACTCTTCGAAGCACTCGACCCGCTCCGCAACGGACTCTGTGACAAATTGCGTCGGCGCTTGGCGACCGGCGTCCCCGTCGAGTCCTCTTCCTGCAGCATGCTGATGTCCGACATCTCCAGCGCCGGAGCCTCCTCCTCCGTCTCCATCAGCTGCTTGATCGCCTGACGCAGCTTCGGAATGTTCACCGACTCCGGCGAGGAGGTGAACTGCTGGAGAATGCGATGGATGAGTTCTGCTCGTCAGTGAGAGAAAGGAAACGCACCGAGAATGGGCGTCGAGTCCTCCGACGACAACACCTCTCCGAAGGACCGTTTCTGGACCATCTCCTCGTTGCGGTCCTTCGTGTGCAGCCACGGCAGCGAGCCCGTTCGCCAGAAGAAGAGGATGTAGCAGAAGGAGATGCCCGTGTCCGCCATCGAGGGACCTGGAAATCAATGGCGTTATCGAAACGCACGGTGACCCTCCATCACGCGGACCGACTCGAACTTCTTGTTGAAACGAGTTAACGGCTTGTTGGTAAAGACCTGGTTCAGGAGGAACAGACGGGGCGCGTAGCCCGTGTAGGTCGTGTTCGTCGTCTCGTAGAAGTCGTAGGGACCGACGGAGTAGAGCGGCATGTCGCGCTCGCTGAGTTTGCTGTAAAAGTAGAGCTGCCATCGTGACATCCCAAAACACCTACGAGACGACTCGCGTGCTCAAGGAAGACGTTGGTCGGCATCCGTCTGTTTCCTTGCGTCAAGTACTTCATCACATTCCTCCCCAAGTTCTCGCACACCATGTAGGTAAACTCGCTTTCCTTTCCCTTCTTGGCACTTTCGTATATAATAGGGCACTCTACGCGTTGCGGATGCCAAGAACACGCTACGGCGCAAGTCATAGAACGTCAATTGAGGGAGCGTGTTGACGACAATATCTTCGTCCGAAAAGGAACTCAAACGGAAAGTGTGGTTGATCTCCTCCTTTAAAAGAATGACCAGTTGGATCTCCTTCGTCTTGACCGTTTTGTCACGAACTAGCCGTCAAAAGATTGAATCCAGCTCTACCCGTGTACACCTCGCGATACTCGTTCGCGTACACGACGCGCGTAATCTCCCACCCATTGAAATGATCTCCGACCTGGAACCGCATTGAATGGGTTTTGTGAGAAAGCGTAAAGATGAATATGAAAACTCAAACTCAAATTGAACTGAGAAGGAAACCTCTCCTCGACGCCTTTCGCCCTCGCCGTTCGCTTTCCTGACGATTCGCTTCATCACGTGTCTATCGGGAAAACTGTTCTAGTGTACTTCTCCCTTAGAATCGATCATCCTCATGTAGTCCAGCACGGAAAGGACAGAAAGCGGGATTACCGCGGGAATTCCTTAACCATCTCGGTGAGTAGTTCAGTTTTCCCTTTCCTTTTTGTGTAAAGATGAGTGGAAGTGTAATAGGAATTGATTTTGGAACGTCGTTTTCATCGGCTGCCGTTTTTTATAACGGTCAAATCAAGGTTATTCAGGATGAAAGAGGAAGCACGTTTATTCCATCGGTGGTCTGTTTCCGCGAGAAGGAGAAGGTTGGCGCGGCGGCAGACATTCTGCGAACGCGGTTTCCGATGAACACCATTTACGAAATCAAGCGTGTCGTTGGATGCCGCTACGACGACCCCGTGGTACAAAGTCTCAAGGAGCGCTGGAAGTTCGAGTTGGTTGAAGGAATCGGTCATCGCGTGAAGGTCCGATTCTACGTGAACGACAAGAAGCGCGAGTACCACCCCGAATATATCATTTCCAAAATTCTGCAGTACATGGTTCAGTTAGCCGAGAAGGCGACGAACGACAAGTACACGAAGGCGGTGATCACCGTTCCCGCAAACTTCAACGACACACAGCGCAAGTGCATCCGCAACGCGGCGAGCTTCGTCAACCTGGAGGTGCTTCGCATCATGGATGAGCCGGTGGCGGCGGCCGTCGCCATCTCCATCCAAACGAACATCGACAACAGCTGCGTGCTGGTATACGACATGGGAGGCGGCACCTTCGATATCTCCATTCTGGAGGTGACGGTGAACGACTACCGCGTGGTCGCCACCGACGGCGACCCGTGTCTGGGCGGCGCCGACTTCACAAACGCGCTGCTGGACATCGCACGACAGAAGATTCTGACGGACCAGGGCATCGACACGCGCAACAACGCGCGTCTGGAGATCGAGCTGCGGTCGATCTGCGAGAGCATCAAGATTGAATTGTCGGCGATGACCTGCACGCGCATGGAACTCGATCTCTCGCGCTACCAGGGAGATTCCGAATACGTTCTGGTGATCACGCGCGAGGAGTTCGAGAATGCCATTCGCGAGAACATCATTCGCTCCGTCGAAATCGTCCGGCGCTGCATGGAGACCTACAACGTCTCCATCGACCGCGTCTCCGGCATCGCGCTCGTCGGCGGCTCGTCGTCGATTCCGCTCATCCGCACGGAGCTGCACAACGTGTTCCCCACGCTGCGAGTGCTGGAGGGCTTCGACCCGCGCGAGGTCGTCTGTCGCGGCGCGCTCGTGCAGGCGCTGAATCTCTGCGACGAGCCGGTTCCCACCGCCGTCATGAACGCCATCAACACCGAGTACAACGGCTCCGTCTACGGCATCTCCGACGCGGAGTCCACGCACCAGAGCATTCCTGCCGGCGAGCGCTTATCGGAGTCTTTCCAGCTGCAGTCGCTGCCGCGGCGCACGACGGACGTGGACGGGTTGCAGCCGCTGACGCAGGAGTCGCAGAAGGTGGAGGTGCCGGACCACCCGTACAAGACGCTGACGATCCACCCGACGACGCCGCTGGACCTGGGCATCCGACTGAAGGGCATGTACATGGACGTGATCATCAAGCGGAACGAGCCGCTGCCGGTGATGCGGACCAAGACGTACGTGGCGAACAAGGAGCATCCGGACTACGTGCGCTGTGTGATCTACCAGGGCAATAGCAACCTGGTGGCGAACAACGTCAAGATTGGCGTGATCAAGGCGCAGAGCACGCTGGTGAACCCGAACACGTGCAATATGATCACGATCACCTTCTCGATCGATGTGAACGGCGCCTTCTCAGTGTCGGCGATGCTGGTGGGCGACAAGAACGCGCCTGTTGTGATTGAGATGACGGACAGCGTGGTGCTGACGCCCGATATGATCAAGCGCATCAACGAGGAGAGCATGGAGGAGAAGCGACAGGCGGAGATGGAGAAGATCGAGACGCTGAAGGCGCAGATCGACATGTGTCTGACGCAGCTGGAGGAGGAGAATGACGACGACGTGATGCAGGTGGTGGAGGAGAAGCGTGCGTGGCTGGAGAACGGAGGCGATTCGCTGACCGTTAGTGACTTGGAGAATTGTTTGCAGATGTTACGTAGATATTAGTGGGAATGTGTTTGTTGGGAGTTACTATGGGGTTTGTTGCCATGGGATTTCATTGCTGTGGACTCCGAAAAACGATAACGATTCACAACAAACACACCACTCCGATTTCAAATGTGGATCGAACGTCTTGGGAATATGGAACATATCGATGCGGTCCTTCAACAGCACCCGCTTCAACGTATCGTCACAGAGAATCTCGCGCCGGTTCGACGGGTTCTGCAGGTCCTACGGGAACACACCACTTCATTCCCTACGTGTTCGTGGATGTACGCCCACACAGCCTTCATGTACTACGGTGAAACGAGGAATCCAAACCCACCTCCGGACGACTGCATGTCTCCTTCCCGACGAACTCGGCCAGCACCGAATCTACGGGCGACTCCTTGTGGATTCCGGTCTTCTTCGCCACATCGCTACGTTCACCCTCCTTCTTCTTCCGCTTCTCCTTCTTCTTCTCCACCTCCGCAGGGTCCACCGCCACTTCCTCCTTCCCGTCCATCGTCATATGCTGCTGGATCCGTTTCTACGTCTCACGCGACGTCCGTGACGCACCGTCATCTCAAACATGGAGAGAGAGTCCACACCCATCACCGCCTTCATCTTCGCGTCGCAGAGGACGCGACGACCGTCCTCCGGATCCTGCAGCTTGTTCGCCTTGATGTAGTCCCAGAGCAGACGCGAGACCTTGGAGCGGGGACAGCGGTCCGTACCCGCGACAGCCGCCAGCTCCGGCGACAGCTTCACCATGATGACCATCTTGGTCGTCTTCTCCTTGGGCTTCCGCTCCTTCGCCGGCTCGAGAAGCGTTCCGCACTCGACGAGGTGCTGGGACATCAGACCGTGCGTGAAGGAGGAATCGAGTGGATCGGAAGGATATCATCACTTCGCTGAAGCGGAACTCGTCCTTCTGGCAGAGCGCCCGCAGTGCGTCATCGCACTCGATCACTCCCTTCTTCTTCAGGTTGCGCTCGTCCGCGTATTCATAGAGTTTGTGCATCGCCTGCGTGGGAACCCATCGGGAGAGTCTACGGTGCCTCGCGTCATCTCGTCGCTTCCAATGATGGGCGCGAGCAGATCGTCCGCCTTGAAGGATTTCTTCGGTTTTAGCTTCGGCTCACCGGACTCGTTGGCGTCGGCGTGCTGATTCGCCTTTTTGCTCTTCTTCTTGGATGGCGTCTTCTTTGCAGAGGAATCCTCTTGTGTTTCCTTGTTGCTCTCCACCGTCTGACTCTGTCCGTCACTCTTCTCCGCCTTCGAAACCGTCATCGCTCCTTCACCGTTTCCCTCCATCGCCTCGATCACATTTAAGTAGGTGCTGATGGCGCTCTTGATTTCCGAACGCCGATCGGCTAAGCTGCACTACCCATCACTCCCCACAGCCGTAACCACCCCGTACTTCTGCTCCAGCATCTGTTGGATCTTCTTGCGCGTCAGGACGTTCAAGTCGGCACCCCGCAGAATTCCCACCACATCCTGCTGCAGTCTGGATTTCGACACCTCTACTGGTGAGTCGCGTGGACAAAGCGGAACGAGACATTTCCCAACGTCGTGCTAAAGTGAACAACTATGAAACCCTTTCTCAAACAAACACACCATTCTACAATACCTTATTACGTTTAGTGCTTGGTCATGTAGTTGGGCTTGGTCATCTTCTCAGGGACCAGGAGCTCGTCGACCTCCTGCTTGGTGCAGTATCCCTGCTCCACGAGGACGTCCTTGATGGACTTGCCAGTCTGGTTGGCGATCTTGGCGGCAGTCGAGCACTTCTTGTAGCCAATGTAGGGCAGCAGTCCAGTGACGATACCGATCGAGTTGTGGAGAAGCTTCTCGCACTGAGCCTTATCGGCAGTGATTCCATCAACGCACAGAGTGCGGAGAGTCTTGGTGGCACGGGTGAACATGTTGATGTTGTTGAACACGTTGTAGATCAGGACGGGCTCCATCACGTTCAGCTCCAGCTGACCAGCCTCCGAGGCGAGACCGCAGGTCAGATCTCCTCCGATGATCTGGAAGCAAGTCTGGTTCACGACCTCAGGAATGACGGGGTTCACCTTTCCGGGCATGATCGAGCTACCAGGAGCGCGAGGAGGCAGGTTGATCTCGTGCAGACCGCAGCGAGGACCCGAAGCCATCAGACGCAGATCGTTGCACACCTGCGACAGCTTGATGGCGCAGCGTCTCAGAACGCCCGAGAAGTACAGCATACCCGAGGTGTTCGAGGAAGCGTTGATCAGATCGGGGGCGATCTTGATGTCGAAGCCGGTGATCTCACGCAGGGCCTTCACGGCAGCAGCCGAGTAGTCGGGGTGAGCAGCGGTTCCGGTACCGATGGCAGTGCCTCCCAGGTTCACGGTCAGGAACACCTTCGCAGCCTCCTTCACCAGATCCACATCCTCCTGGAGGGTGGAAGCGTAGGCGTGGAACTCCTGTCCCAGAGTCATGGGCACGGCATCCTGAAGCTGGGTACGACCCATCTTCATCACGTCCTTGAACTCCTCAGCCTTCTTCTCGAAGGAGTTGACCAGAAGCTGCATCTGCTCGACCAGGGCGAAGTGGTCCAGGTACATTCCGAGCTTAGCAGAGCTGGGGTACGTATCGTTGGTGGACTGGCACTTGTTCACGATATCGTTGGGGCTGATGAACTCGTAGTCACCTCTCTTGTGTCCCATAATCTCCAGAGCACGGTTGGTGATGACCTCGTTCGTGTTCATGTTGGTGGAAGTTCCAGCTCCTCCCTGGATCATATCCACAATGAACTCGCTGTTCCACTTGCCCGAGATGACCTCATCGCAAGCCTGCTTGACGGCGTTGGCCTTGTCATCAGGAACCAGACCAAGCTTGTTGTTGGCGGTGATAGCAGCCTTCTTCACCATACCGTAGGCCTTGATGTAGTTGGGGAAGTCGTACAATCTCTTTCCAGAGATATCGTAGCTGGTGTAACCACGCATGGTCTGGACTCCGTAGTAGTGATCAGCAGGCACCTCCAGAGGTCCCAGAAGATCAGACTCGGTACGGGTGGCAACTCCACGAACAGCCACTCTAGAAACGGCAGCGAACTTAGGCGCAGACTTAGCAAGAGCAAACATTCTTGTGATATCACAGTTAAGGCACCGAATCGATGAAACGCCCACTTCGTGCGCACCAATTTTTCCCTCTTTGTTCTCTCTTTGTTCTCATATGAAAAAGTACCCTTTTCAACTTGATGTCGCATTTTGATCTACTATACATAGGATGTATAATGGGATAGATGAAGGTACAATTGTGAGTACGTGAAAATCGATGCCTGAATCCGAAGAGGATGTGAACGAAAGTTGGTGGTATTGTTTTATCACCCGTGGGTCATTCATTCTGCTCGCAAGATGCATCGTTAAGTTGTGAGTTTCACATGTGATCACGAAAACGTGATGTATCCGACTTTTGGAGCTATTTCTTTTGTTTACCGTGGATAGTATTATATCACGTGGAATGAGGAGATCAAACTCCTCACCGTTATGATTCTAGGAAAAGTAGTGAGAATTCGTGTTTTATTAGCATATTTGCCGATCACAAACTCTACGGATCACAACAGCATAGTTTTCAGTTCGATTTGACTCAGATGGCAGGTCGATGCGTGAATTCGCCTTTTATCGGGAATCCAATACTCCTACAGGAATGGTCCCTTCATTGCAAATAGCACTGTATAGGCAGATCATTGAAATTCGCGATATTGAAGGGGCTGACATCAGGGTTCCCTAGGCTCGCCCATATCATGCTTTGTACTAACAAAGAACAAACCAAGACAATTCGATTACCGCTATTAGAAGCCATGGTTCCAGATGGTATCGTCCCCCTCATGGGCTACCGATACGACCCAGTACCATAGCTTCTAATAGCCATCACCCTTCTTCTCTTCCAGCAACTGTTGCTCCAGGAACTCTCAACTGACGTTCACCTACATTATAGTTAACCTTAAATGATCACAGCAAACTGGTTTACACACCACAATACTTACTAATACTATATTCTACAAATCAATATGACCACACATCCCATCTCCTACCTTTCTCAATGACCTCAAATCCATAGTGCTCCCTCTATAGGTGAAATAAAAAACAACCCTACCCTGTACACCCTCCAATTCAGAAGATCTATAAATGAATCAATCGTACCCCCTACTATGTCTACCGCATCATTTTTGCAATGACTAGTAAACACACTACGAATCAGTAGTTACAAGTAATAATGTCATCTCCTAACCTCATAGTACTACAGGAAATGACGAAACGACCTAGGAGCGAAAAAAACGACTACATATCAGTATACTCAAAAGAAAACAGTATGTGTGGCTACGGTATTGTCAAATAACCGCGGATCCTCGTTGCTTCATCTTTTTGTGGATCATGGATGCTACTACGTATGGTAAAACGATTGACGCATATATCTCCTTACTTGAAGAGCAAATAACGAATTCGGTATATCAGCTGTGGAAATGGAATAATGATATCCGCAAAAACAACATACCAGTGCATGAAAAGACAAAGAGTAGGCTGTTTTCGTATTTTCTTAGTAAAGTGTCTTTGTCATATTTTCTCGCCGGTTTGCTATTTTGGAAACAAAACCTCAGTTGTGTGATCGATACGTACAAGGTGTTTTCCGAGTGTAATGATCACTTAAGTGAATCACTAATTGATCTTCTAACTACTCATTCTTTTGATGCTGCTGGTATGGCTCCGTTATCTATGAGCATATAGAGTTCACTTATGATTGTGGTTGCTACAATCCAGCCAAGGCGAAGGGTGTGAATAAGGCGGAGGTAGGTATGCTAGTATCTTGGTGTTGTAGTGGGTACTCAAGTTTGCAAGCTTCTTAACACCAAGAATATACTTGTTTTACACCAAAGAGAAGTTGGAGCTTATCAATATGACAGTCGAGTTTTATACAACGAAAAAGAGGAGATCAAATGAGGTTATTGACGAAGCTGTTTTAGAAGAACTGAAAGATTTGGCAAAGTATGACAACAAACTAACAAATAATCAAGCGATATCGGACTTTAAAGTTATGCTAAAGAAGAAATGGAGCGGAATATTCGTATTATCACTTCCCATTTGATATATAGGAACTCTGTTCAAATCTACTGAACCGTTCTTCTCAACAATCTCAATCAAGGCAGTCGTCTTCTGTTGATGTTTCCCTTGTGAACCAGTCCACTCCGCAGTCTTCTGGAATCACAGCGTCTGGAGAAGCAATGGATGATGAAGGAGAGATGCCAGACATGGATACGGATTTACTGATTGGTGATAATGGTGATTCCGTTTTTCAGAATGTGGAGGCAAACGCATCAACAATTCAGGATCTTAGTGCTATCGCCGTTGTTCCCGGAGAGGGAGAATTGGAGCAAAGCGGCACCTGCGATCAGGAGAACAACACCTCTCAGAACTCTGTTCAAGTGGGAAAGCCAGTTGGAGAGCAAACGGAGGGAGTTACTCCTTCAAACCTAGCAAGCGAATCCTCCGATAATGCTGATGACTCCGATGACTCCAATTATGAGAATCATCGAGATTCATTTTATGTTATGAATGGGGCTAGGGTTTATGGTTATAAAACAAAGGCAGTTAAGAAATCGATGCAAAAGAAGGTGGCGGCATTACATGGAGTTACAGATGATGTATTAACAGGAAGAGAAAGAGCCTTAATGAATCTCAATAATGTGTCTAATCATGTACAAAAGGAGGTGCAGGAAAGGTTGAAAGGAACAAAGAGGAGTCATGCTAATAGTACTTGAATAGTTCGTCATATTTCATGATGTGTTTCTTCAACTCACAGAAGAGAGGATCACCACAGATTTCTCTGAATTGTTCGACATGAATCACCATAGGTGACAGTCCCACAACACCACTTGTATACTCATAGGCAATGGCTTGCCCAATGGATAGTCGGTAGATGCTAAAACAGTAACAGTCATCCAAACTGTCTTTCCAGTCTGGGTCAATCTCCACTGCACAGAACGTGAAGAAATCCTCCAGAGTACTCCTTACCTTAATCGGAGAGCACAAAACCTGAGGGTACTTGTACTCACCGACGGTAGTATCAATATACCCCCGGATGATGAAATAGTGAACACAGTCTCCATAACCACGACAGTAGGCAATCATACCAGGATTGTTGATGATCCAGTCCAGTGTTATAGACGATGCTGGTACTTGGGTTGACCGATACTCTTTCCCATTCCAACGCAAAGTTCCGTAAACCCTTTTGACACATGCAGGAGTACGAATACGTTGGTGGATGTGTTCATAATCCCTTCTCCATTTCTCTGGATCCTCACCTGTGAGCACATAATCCAGATAGGTCTGATGAGGGAGAGTACAGTTCATTGAGAATACGCAATCGTCCACAAGATTCGATTTGACAATCTCCTCCAGCTTTTCGGGAACAGTCCAACTGACTGGATTCATGAAGTCAACAGGTATTGGATCGCGTTTACCGAAGAGAATGATAGAGCACACTGTGTAGGCAATCTCACGAACAGAGAGGTTATCAAGGACATAACGACTGGCTGTATGATACTGCTTGGGATGCTTATACTGACGCTCACTGTTGAAGTTGGTGAAATAGCGAATAGGTCCAGCAAACAAGAGGATTGTATCAAGGTGATTCAGCAAGTGGGTAGCAGAGCAACTGAAACAAGGAGGAAGATTGGCTTCCAACTGGTGGAGATAGTAGGAGAGTTTCCATTGCATAAAGAGACAGTTCGCATAATCTCTATCCGTGTTGTACAAATACGCCATGATCTGTATGATCTTGTTCATATAATGGACAACGGGATGTGAGAGACTGTTGACATACATGTACGTGAAGAGATTCATATACAGAACAATACGTTGTTCGCATGTCAGAGAATCAAAGAACGATGGTATGACATGTAACCGACTGATCCAAGTATGGTTTGGATGATTGAGCTTGATTAGTTGCTGGAACGCATATCCATTGATAAAGAATGGAACCCGATTGGGGATCGTGGAGAAAACCATGTTCGGGAAGAGTTGACGGAAAATAGCAGTATACCATTTACTCGAATTTTTGCCCATTCCTGTGAGGTCATTGTCAAGAGCATAGGAAAAACGACGAAAGACGTTGGAATAGAGGTGCATTGCATCCAGAATGTAATACCCACCCGATGGTAGGAGGGTGTTTCTTCTCTGCACGTGATCATTACCACGAAGTGGCTGAGTTTTCTCATTTGGGAAATGAGACTTCATTTCTGCAAGCTTCTCATTGTCAATCACTTCATTCACGTCACTAGAACCGGCAAGAGAATGGAGGAAGTAGTCATCGTTACTACTTGGCGACAGACAATTGGGTGTCCACATCAGCGTGAAGGCTGGAGAAAGATAACTGAAATCGTTACACATTTGGTCATACTCTTTCTTCCATAGTTCATCCTTTTTCCCACTTATCTTGTCTAGTAAAGACACACCACTCTGAAAAGAATGATATGCTGCACTGGAAAGACGATACAAGGACGAAGGATGGAGAAACAGAGATGACATGCCCAATGTTTTCACATGATCAAACTTGAAATAGGAGGGAAAGTCAAGATTGACATACGAATTAAACAAAGGATTGTAGTACGATCGACGAATTGGACAGATGATACAGGGTGAATTGGAAGATGGGGCACCTCTTCCAGCAGTATGGGTCAACGCTGCATAATCCGCTAGGAGGCCTTCCAAGTACCAGCGGATGTGATACCATTGTCCATCCTTCTTGAAATAGAAGCCAAGCTTTCCCATAGCTGTTGTTGAGAACTGCACCTCCTGAACTGCCCGATCCAAAGGACTGATTCCAGTATCTTCCTTGTCCTTCTTCGGAACGATGGCGAGGGTAATGATGAAGGTCCGATCCTGTTGATTTACAGGATTCGTGTTGTGGATTGTAAGAGAGATGATATCAACGGAGCTCACGTATTTGGATGATTCGCAAAGCGGAATACCGTCAACATGAAGAATGCCACGAAAGAGTAACTCCGTAACTGTTTCATTCCTCGGACGAGTAAAACGGATATCCGCTCTTCCATTCTCATCCAAATGCACTTCTTCACCAGTTACAGCTGCTCGTACATCAACTACCAATGAATGAAGGAGAGGAATGAGGACTATCATGGAAAACGCGGTTCCAGATGAAAAAATCATCAGCGGAGGTGTTACTATCCTTCACGAACCAAGGAAGAGAGGCCAGATACGGAGTGAGATTTGTTGGCTTTCTTGCCTTATGATTACGAAGCCACACTGTCTTTCCAGCTCCAACGAGGAAGTCATCGGCTATGGTGATCACAAGAGCAGTAATGACATACCACATTTTGAATCCATATTGAAGAGTGTGCGAAGTTTACTGATGTCATTCTCTTTTTCCACATCAGCATAGCTCGCCAAAGAATCAATCCATGAAGAGGGTATGGAACCCGTATTTAAACCATCACGAATGGTAACCTTCGTTGTCTTCTCCGGCTTTTCCTTCGTATGGTCACTTGCATCATCACTTGGATCCTCAATAGGATCATCGGTAGATACTCCTTCCTTTTCTCGTTCAACTAGCTCCTTCACTCCCTTGTAATTATGACGCAAATCATAATCTTTCTTCGTCCCTTCCTTTGGCTGTTTGCTCGCTGGTTTCTTGCCTTTCTTGCCTTTGCCTTTCTTGGGCTTCTCGGTTTCTCCTTGAGGCTGGGGAGCCTCAGCGGAGTGATTCTCGCACGGGGAAACATTTGCTCCATTTTCATCGTCGTTGAATTCACCAGACAATCTACAGTCCACAGATGAATCACCAGAGTAGTTATTAGAACTGGATGCAGCAGTAGACCCCTCTCCATTCTCCTCTGATTGTGTCTCAGAAGGCGAAACATCGTCATTGATTCCATCATCCTTGTCTTTGTTCGTTGACACAGTTTCACTGGGTTTTATCGTACGAACAGAAGTATAGACTACTGACTGAGTATTGAGTTCTTCCTTTGGTCGTTCAAGAACGCCTTTCAGTTATGGTGTGCATATGAATCCTACTAACAACACTCATCCGATGCTCGAATGAGAAGTCACTATCCATGTGAAGGAATGCACGGGGTTTGATGTCATTCAACTTAGAGTACGCAGACTTCGCTAAAACTGCCAACGAGTGAAGGCCCAGCATGGTATACGCTGAAATGGAATTCAAGGACGTCAAAGAGGAAACGATATTGTTTTCATTACAGTACCGGATTGACGCAGCAATCGATTCCACGGATAATGAATTCAGAAAATGAGAATCCACATGGGTGAGACAATCCATTATGCCCACCCAAATAGGAAAATAGAAGAAATGGGGGTGAGTATGATCGATGGTCCGAGATTCGTGTGTACAAATGCCATCATTTGTGGAGTCATGATCTGAAGGACATCTCCTCGTATTTGCAAGGCAATATGCACCATTACAACCATTAAAGAACTGATGGCCGCATGTCTTACAGAACACGGAATTTGTACGATTGACAGTATTGCAACGATGAAAAGACGGAGTGGGATTATTTCCTTCCTGATTCTTTGCCTTGTCACGACCACTCTATTCAACAAAAGACGACTCAAAGCCCACAGCTGAATCGGAAGATGGTGGAGGATCTGGAATCATGCTGGCACAAAAGTAAACAACGATGTATCCAAGAGGAACACACGAGTTACGGAGAAGTTGATGAATAACACTCTGCCTTGTTGTCGTAAACAATGCCTGTAGCTCCTTATCAAAGTCTTCATTCGGTGAATAGTATTTGGAAGCCAATTCCCTGACGGATTCATAATAAGACTGCCCATCCTCTCTCTCTGCATCATCACCGTTATTTGAATTGAGTGACGAGCGAGCCATTTTCGCCTGTGCAACCGTATAACCCGTTTCTACATATAAAACAGAGAGGCAGAAAACTTGGAATGGAGTAATCGATGGATGTATAGTCACTAATTACAGCGATCTCTTCCTTTGTAAAAACAGCCTAATACTAAACGGACAACAGCTAATGTTACAGTGGTAACATCTTGATTCGTATTCAGTGATTCTTCTGTTCATGATCATCAGCCATTTGATCATACTTGACAAAACAGGGAGAAAGAAATGAAAAAACTCTTCATCGTCGCAGTGAAAGGACTTGAAGTAATGATCATTTGGAATGCTACAACGATGACACATCAAATAGAGTACAATCCCATTGACGCACGGAAATAAGCATCACCTGATAATTCAGGATTCATATAACTACAGACACATCACCACACAAAGAATACAAGTTATTCCTCAGATTGTTAAATCGCATTCGAAGACGTTTAGCGAACAATTCATTTACAATACACATGGTACTTGCATCTCTCTTCAGTAGCCCCTCCATGCATCCATAATCACGTTTTGCACGGCATTCTATAACTCATACAACAAATAGTCAAGAACTCTCTACAAAATCTCCCTCCTTACTTGTAGCAGCACAAGTAACATAACGGTTACTCATTTCTTCGCACCACATAGTGAATGGATAGGCTGGTGTATCCCCAGTCTCTGATGCTCCGTTATCAGTTGTATTGTCCATTAAAAACTCTCAAATCAAGTACAATTGTTCAAATGATCTTCAAGAACAACAACAGTACTCTGGAGTACAAATGACTGGCTATCCATAATCAACCCGCCATTTTCCGAAGCTCATCAAACTATCATAAATGGTATTTCAATGACCAGGGTAAGCAAATAGTTATATAGGTTCGCTAAATGAAGACGGTCAACATGATGGCGGGAAACCTCGCTTCCATTGATACTCATTGCAGTGAAACTAGAACCATAACCGTAAGCTATATACCAATTGTATACAACGAGTATTGCAATCATGTGGGAGAGGGGATACCTAATCACATAACTACTAAATGACATCCAGTACATAATGAAAATAAGTAATGAAACCGTTTAGTGACATCTTCTTTGTAACTGTTCATGATGCTGAAGATGAAGAATTATCAATGGATACCAAGTGAAAGTGATTTTTAGTGCATCTGTAAAATCACCGGAGTGGTTATTGTGGCATAACTATGTGGACTTGATTGCGTGATTGTATCTTCCAGCAAAGTATCTCTACAGTAGCATACGGCAAGGAAAGTAAATGGTTTCCATTGAGGCCAATTACAAGAATACTAATCCACTATAGAGTAAACAACCTAAACTCCTAGCAACAAACAAAAGAATTACTACAATATATCGTTTAATGGATATCCGTAGTCAATTGTGTGAATTGAGTGATGATGCTGATTGATGCAACTCCCCCAAACAGCATAACTAGCGATTAGTAAAGTGTGCGTATATCAGATTTTGAAGGTACTGTGGTTCGGATTTCGTGTTTGTATGCCTTTTCAAAAGAAAGAGGATTCCCAGTTTCTGGTATTGCGTAACAGAATAAGAGAATGGATTTCATGGCAATCGTATATGGGTTACAGTTCGTCTCTACCATTCATATGATCATGACCGTAATAGGATTTGAAAACACGGATGAAGTAACATCGGTATTCTCAATTGATTTCGTGATGACTTTTCGAAAACGGATAACTGCATTTCCAAACAGACGTCTCATGTTATCTCGATAGGATGATTTACACAGATATCCTATGTTAAGTCAAATGACGAAACTCAATCCTGGAATTGCATTCACAGAAACAATGTTATGATCCACCTCGAGTATCGCGAAGATGATATAATGCGCTACATAACAGCGCATTATATCCATGTGTGAATGCTCTCTTGCATAATGGGGATTACAATACTGCATTTCAATAAGCACTCGGTGATTATTGGTACTATTCTGCAAATGGATTTAGAATGTATAGATAAGACAACTGCCGGAATTTGAGGGGAGGCGATTCTGCGATGATTTCGATTACCACTCCCGTATTATCTGATGGCACCAAATTGACCTACCCTTCTTGCTTTCTCTTGCAATGAAATCTCACAATTTAATAACAAATATTAATAGAAATAGGCGCCGTGGCTTAACTGTGGGTTCATTTGTTCAACGTACATTTGACTACCCAGTGAACTTTACTTTTCACGAAAGTGAGAGAAAGTGGTATACAACCTTCATACGACATTTCCTTGCATTCTAGTTGTTGAGAAGCCGTTGCTCTATTCAAACGAACCAGACTCTAAAATGAAACCATTTCGTATACGAAGAGATACAACAAAGTGGTCATTGTAATTCATCAAGGATGAATTATCCTTGGAAGACTATATGCCAATCCTGCAAAGGAAAGATTGTTTCTTCAGACGGAACGATTGTGGATACGGTATTTGAGATGCCGAGGTTGCATTGTAGTGTCCGTATTGTCAGTGTAAACTCTCACAACGTTGGCCTCAAAATGGTGATTTCATTTGCAGCGTCCATCCTAACGGACAAGACTTCCACGCAAGTGGAACGGAACGCGTATTATCTTTACCAAATGGTAGATTTCAATCGAAAGTACTCCTTCCTTGACTCCTTTCACGTTAGTGGAACGCTTGATTGCCGAGAACTTCAAACGGCCTTGAGTTATGGTGGATTGCACTTTTCGCTTCCAACGGTGAACATTCTACTCTCCAAACACGACCGAAATAGAAAGTGGATGGTTCGTAGTTGTTGCAATATAGTGGACAGTTGGAATTTGAGGAGTTCAAGACGCTTCTGGATGAGGTGTGGAGGTGGAAGGTGCATTCATTTACGTTGGCTGATTCACAGGATGCCTTTGACTAGTTTGATATGGATAAGAGCGGATCCATCGACTTTCAGGAGCTCCAA
>ENA-UERG01001735-UERG01001735.1-human-gut-metagenome-genome-assembly--contig:-NODE-1735-length-17187-cov-20.623670_pt1 | contig 17187 bp, 20 predicted proteins | sample MGYA00242954_ERZ507954 | MGnify/ENA primary metagenome ERZ507954 (study PRJEB26167, sample SAMN06115478) | human gut metagenome | host: Homo sapiens | place: China:Sichuan | collected 2015-01-21... | reverse complement strand
GATATGGGGATCGACCGCAGCTATCTTTCGCCGGCAGAGCCTTGGCGGGATGAGAGCAGGGATGAAATGCTCCGCATAACGCTGCGCGTCAATGGAAAGCCGGACTACACCCTCATCCTCCCCGCTGATGAGGAATACCTCGACGCGGTGAAGGCTTATCTTGATATCGATGTTTTCGCGGATGCCATGCTCTGTGATATTCGCTTCAAGGTGCCTTACATCGGTGAGCTGATTCGTGATACGGATTGCCCCGCCGTGGAGGATTACAACGATTTTGCCGAAGCCTTGGAGGACATCTGGCAAAAGGACGGCATGCTTCTGACCTACGCCGCCGTGCTGGAGGCAGAGAAGCCGGAAACCCTGCGCGGAGCCTGTGAACTCCTGCAAGATTTGGATAACTACCAGCGCATCACGGAGGACACCTACGGTTACGGTCAGCAGCGATTGCAGGAAACGCTGGGGCTGGATGATGAGGCCATCTACGAGCTGGACGGCTACATGGATTTTGAGAAATACGGTCAGGACTGCATGGAAAACGACTGTGTGACAAAAACAGAGTTCGGCCTGCTGCGCCGCTTGGACCCGCCGTTCCCGGTGCAGCAGCAGGGACAGAGGATGATGTAGGCAAAAGCGGCTCGATCCATTTGGAACGAGCCGCTTGATAGGCAGACAAACTGGAAGTTATCACTCTGTCAGTCGATTATCTTCGCCCCAGACACAGAGCTGATCCAGCACAGTCATCAGCGATTTCCCACGCTCCGAAAGCGTATACTCCACCTTCGGCGGGATCTGCGGATACTCAGTGCGGACGATCAGTTTGTCTGCTTCCAGCTCCTTGAGATTCGTGCTGAGGGTCTTGTCGGAAATGGTTTTCAGATACCGTTTCAGTTCATTGAACCGCACCGTCTCAAACTCCATCAGGCAGTAAAGAATGACCATCTTGTGCTTGCCGGAGATCAGCGACAACGTGTAGGCAAAGCCGGTGTCCTCAAAATTGGCGTTCTCGATATAGTTCTGTATCATTCACTTTCTCCTAAGATAGTACCTGTCATAATTATCAGTACTTGAATTTACAATTTGCATGGATATAATTATAAGCAGGATGAGCAGTCCTGTCAATCTGATCACAAGGAGAAGTTATCATGAGAACAAAACTGAAAATCACCGAGGGTATTTTCCCAATGCCGGTTCTGATGGTTGCGACTTATAACGAGGACGGCAGCGTGAACGTCATGAATGCTGCGTGGGGAACGATGCAGGAGCGGGACACCGTCGCCTTGAACCTCACCGAGACTCATAAGACCGTACAGAACATCAAGGCACGGGGCGCATTTACCGTCAGCATTGCCGATGCCGCCCACATGGTCGAAGCGGATTATTTTGGTGTGGAGTCTGGCAATAAAGTTGCCGATAAATTTGCCCGCAGCGGTCTGACTGCCAGCAAAGCCGAAAGCGTCGATGCGCCTGTCATCAATGAGTTCCCAATTTGCCTGGAGTGCAAGTTCATTGAGTATCAGAACAATGAATACGGATGCGGCGTCATCGGCAAAGTTGTCAATGTCACCGCCGATGAGAGCGTTATGGTGGATGGAAAAATTGATATGTCCAAGGTCAACGCCATCGCATTTGACCCCTACACCCACGGCTATTATAAAGTCACCGAGCGTGTGGGCGAAGCATTCCGAGATGGCTTAAAGCTGAAAAAGTAAGGTATGCAGAGAAGGAGCTTTCGCATAAGCGAAGGCTCCTTCTTAAAATATGTGGATTTCACAAATTTGTTTGCCACATCATAGCACACCCCCAAAAATGTGTAAAGCCAAATTCTACACCGAAAGGAGTCTTAACCTTGAAAGATGCAACACAATTTCATATCCGACCTGCCCGCCCGGAGGAGGCGGGCTTATTTTATACCCCGCACCCCGAAGAAGATAAGCGGCTGGGTACCGTTGGCCATGTCCGCATGGACTTCGGGCGCAGCGGCAATGAGTTCTGGCATACATGGTGGCCCCGTGGCCCGGAGGAGCTGAACAGCCCTGTGTTCAAAGCGGAGCTGCAGGAGGTCGTGGACACGCTGCGGGAGAGTGTGCTGAAAAACCGCTTCGCTATGGAGCGTTTTTGCTATGAACACGGCGGCAAAATCAGCGGCGGCTGGACACAGAACTACGGTTACATCGTGGAAACCGAGCATTACCGCTACTGCCTGCGCTGCAATCCGTCCCCTGGAGATTATAACTGCTACTGTACGGCCTATGATCTGGATGTCCAGCGGCAGAATATGGCGCAGGACAAGCCCCTGGTGGGCCGCGTTACCGATGCCAACGGCGACACGCAGGAATTTACGAGTGCGGACGAGTTCCTCCGCTGCGTGCGTGAGGAGTTGCCGTACCGCCCCACCACCGGCTTCCACTACGAAGTGCTGACGAACGATCCCGCTGTCCGCAAGGCGGTGGACGATATGGCCTACGACTTCTATGGCGAGGAGAATCCCCGCCAGTTAGATGACTACCAAAATCCGCCCGAACCGGGCATGACTTTCGGAGGTATGTGAACATGGACAGAAAAATGGTGGAATTCATCAAGGAGCAATATCCGCCCGGAACCCGCATCCGGCTCAACAGTATGGACGATCCCTACGCGCCCATCGTGCCCGGTACAGAGGGTGAGGTGGACTTCGTGGATGACATCGGCCAGCTCCATATGAAATGGGACAACGGCAGGACGCTGGCGCTTGTCCCCGGCGAGGACAGCTTCTCCGCGCTGCCGCCGAAGCTGACCACGCTGAAGCTGTATATGCCCCTGACCGCTGACCTCTTTGCGCCGAACGAATACGGCGATATGGATGAATACAGTGAGCTGCTGGAGGGTCACGAACTACGGGGCTATCAGGATCAGATCACGGCGGCGCTGGTCAAAAATCGGATGCCGGAGGAAACGGAACGCGGCCTCATGCACTGGTACGATGTGGCCGACAGCATCGACAGAAAGGTACATTCTGCCGTATTCACCGTGGAAAGCCGGGATCGGCAGCTCTGGGGTGTGGCGGAGTGCCGCGTTGCCGGAGGACTGAGCACAGCAGAGATGGACACCCTGAAAGATTTTATCACCGGGCAGGCGTCGGACGGCTGGGGCGAGAGCTTTGAGCAGCAAGAGATCCGCGTGGATGGTGGAAGCGAGTTATATATCCACTTCTGGAACTCGGATCAGTGGAGCATTCAGACGGAGCAAGAGCTGTTTGCTCCCAAGCTGGCGGAAGGTCTGCCGGAGCTGTGCTTCTCTATCCTGGCATCTACCGGCGCACTCATCTGCATCAAGCGCGGTGAGAGCGGCTATTATCCCAGTGACTGGTCTACAGATGATCCCGCGCAGAACCGGGAACTGGCCGATTACAACAATGAGCGTCTCGGCGTGACGCAGGCGCAGCGGCTTGCCATGGAATGCGGCAGCATACACGGCTGGAATGTTCCTGGCGCAAACCCTGCCAGCTATGAGCAGGACGCTCCGCAGATGGGAGGGATGACCCTTGGATAAGAATATCTTTGGCGTGTATCTGGCAAAGGAAGGTGTGCCGAACAACGAGGCGTATGCAAAACTCGACCTGCCCGCTTCCCCGTGGGCGCTGTGGGACGCGATGGACAAGGTGCGATTGCAGGAGGGCGAAACGCTGTATCTGGAAATCGACGAGTATTACAGGTTCGATGCACTTGCGCCCCATTTGGCAGGGCTGGATATCAGCCTCAATGAGTTGAATGACCTCGCCGGAGAGTTGGCAAGGTTGGATACGATACAGGGCATCGCCTATCGGGGGCTGCTGGAGATGGCAGTGCAGGAAAAGGTACAGTCCAACGGCGGTATCATCACTATGCAGGAGCTGCGGGATCTGGCGGTCAGTGCCAGTGCGGACTGCTGCCATGTGGTGGATGCCGCGGACGATGCGCAGCTTGGACGCTTTTACGCGGAAAACGACTTTGTGCCGGAGCTGGAGGGCATATCGGATGCGGTATTTGACATGCTGGACTTCGCAAGGATCGGCAAGGCGCTCCGCACCGGCGAGGGCGGCGTTTATGTAGGCGGGTGCTATGTGGTGCGGGACGGCGGTCTGCTGACAGCACCGCCTTGCCCCAGAGAGCTGCCGGAAAAGCCGGGATACCTCTTCCGGCTGACCCTCGGCCTGCACCCGGATTACGGGGATGACCGCACGGTAACGCTGAACCTCCCCGCCTCAGAGAAAGAGTTAGAGGAAGCGCAGGGGCGACTGGGCACGCTGCAATGGGAAAATACCGTTGTGCTCGACTACGATGGCATCATCCCCTACGCGGCAGAATTTGCTGATCTGCCCATGGAAATGGAAGCGTTCAATGAGTTTGCCAAAGCGGTGAAGAATATCCCTGCCCGACAGGTACAGCTCCCAAAACTGAAAGCACTGCTGGAGCGGTTTGAGGTACAGGACATCGGAACGGCTATCCTTCTGGCGGAGCGCATGGACGAATACATCCTTACGCCGGAGATCAGCTCACCGCAAGAGACAGCCGTAGACCAGCTGCGCTTTCTGCTGGACGATGCCGCGGCAGAGCAGTTGATTCCCCATGTAAATCTCTTCGCCTACGGAAACGAGGTGATCCGGCATGACAACGCCGCGCTGACACCCTACGGCCTGCTGCATCGCGCAGATTATCAGCCGATGCTGTCTCCATCGCAGGAAAAACAGATGGATATGGGAGGTCCGGCATGAGCGGCAACGTCAGTGCCAGAGGGCCTCCCTATTTTGTTTCCGCCGCTTCGCGTCTTTCCGTTGACTTGCGGGCAGTTGTGTGATAGTTGTTTGTGCTACCAAAACACAAAGGAGGATGGCACAGATGAAAAAGATCACAGTATTACTAATGAGTATCCTGCTGCTCCTGTCTGCCTGCGGGCAGGCACCGATTGTAGCAGAAACCGAGACAATCCCGCAAGTGACGCAGGAACAAAAGGAAGCGCCGATGATTCCAGCAAAGGCGGAGGCAGTGGACGAAAGCACAGAAGCCGGGGACAATGCGATCGCGGCAAAGCCTGCCGAGCAAATGGATGCGCCAAAGGGTGCGGATAAGGCAGTCGAAAAGCAGCCTGCATCCGCCGAAGCGGGGCGGCCTGCTGTGTCTGAAGCGCCAGCGGCATCCAAGTCAGAGGCCAAATCAGACCCTGCACCTACACTTACACCAGCGCCCAAACCCGAACCTGCTCCGACACCTGAACCTACGCCTGTGCCTACGCCCGAGCCTGACCCTGCGCCGCCTGTGGCCAGCGGGGACATCTACTCCGTGGCGGAGGCGGTGCAGGCGGGCAACGAATACGCGCAAGCGCAGTATGGTGTGACCATCGACACCACCATGACGACTGCCGATTCCAGCTACTTCCCCGGCACGGCGGACAGCGTGGCGTGGTTGGCGGCCAACGGCGGGCAGGAGGCGCTGAACCGTGCGGCGCGGGGCAACGTGGAAGCCACTTTTGACTACCTTGCAGCCATGGACGGCGCGGACACGGTCAGCGCCTACGCACGGTTCAACTGCACCGTGCGCTACAACGCGGCACCGGACGAGTATATCGTGGTGGTGCTGTACGGATAAAATTGAATACCCACCAGAGGGCCGACAGCGAAAGCTGCCGGCCTTTTGCGTTGGGAGAAAGGACATTGCATGAAGAAAACCATTCCAAAGCTGCTGACACTGGTGTGCCTGCTGGCGGCGCTCATGGGGCTGTCCATCGTGACGGCCCACGCCGAGACCGTCACCGGCACCATCAGCGGCGGCAACGAGTATCGCTACCACGAGGACAAGACGCCGGTGTCCCAATGGGGTGCATTTACCAGCACGAAGCTGAAATATTTCACGCGGGACGATACCGGCGCAACAGTGCCCGCCTATTGCATGGAGCCGGCTGTGCGTTCGCCCCAGGGCGACGCCGAATACTCCTCCGTCAGCTGGAGCGGGCTGAGCTGGAACCAGCGGTACGCCGTGACGCTGGCCATGGCCTACGGCTATGGCGGCAACTACGGCTTCGATATGCACCCGGACTGTGCGCAGCTTGCGACGCAGGCCATCATCTGGGAGTTCGTCTGCGGCTACCGCGGCACGACGTACCCCTACACGCTGTATGACACCACCTGCAAGGAGCTGTTTCACTATGCCGGCGACGATGTGGCGGTGGCGTATGACATCATCATCGACCGCATCATGCAGCACGGCACGATCCCCAGCTTCGCGGTGCGGTATCGTAATCAGTTGAGCGACGCCAACGCCATCCAACTGACGTGGGACGGCAGCCGGTACACGGGGACGGCCACAGACACCAACGGCGTGCTGTCGCAGTACCTTTTCCGCGCCAATATCAGCGGCGTGACCATCAGCCAGCGGCGCAACGTGCTGACGGTCACGGCTACCAAAGAGGCCGGGGCGCAGCTGAACGGCTGCGTCAGCAGCGATTACGGCTACTCATTGGATGTAGAGGGCACGGAGTCCGTGCTGCTGGAGCCCAGCAACGGCAGCAATTATCAGGCGTGTGCCGCGCTGACCACCTTGCCCGATCCCGTGTGGGCGTATGTGCATTTTAAGGTCAACATCGTGGAGGAGAAGGGTTCTCTTACCATCAACAAAGTGGATGCCGATACTGGTGCAGCACTTTCGGGCGTCACCTACCGCCTGTTTGATGCCAGCGGCAATAAAGTGGCCGACATGACCACCGGCGCGGACGGCAGGGCGGTATTCAGCGACCTGCCGCTGGGCAGCTATTCCTATCAGGAGATCAGCGCGCCGGAGGGCTATGTGGTGGACAGCACCAGATACACAGTCACCATCTCCACGTCGGCGCTGCATATCACCGAGCAGCGTACCAACGCGCTGGCCAAGGGCAGCATCGAAATCCTGAAGGTAGACGCCGAAACCAGACAGCCGCTGGCCGGTGTGGTGTATCGGCTCTTTGACGCCAACGGCAGCAAGATCGCGGATAGCACCACCGATGGTAACGGCAAGGCGACCTTCTCCGGCCTGAAACCCGGAAAGTACGCTTATCAGGAGATCAGCACTGTAAGCGGCTATCTGCTGGATGACACCATGTACGAATTCAGCCTGACCAGCGAAAATCTCCATGTGAAGGCTATCCGTGAGAACACGCCTGCCAAGGGCAGCCTGACCATCCGCAAGATCGACGCCACAGGCTGGCCGCTTGCCGGTGCGGAGCTGCTGCTGGAGACATCCACAGACGGTCAAAGCTGGACGGAAATCGGCAAGGCCACCACTGACAGCACCGGCGCAGCCAAGTGGGAGGAACTCAAGCTTGGGGCGAAGTACCGCGTCACCGAACTTAAAGCGCCCGCTGGTTATACCCTGCTGCCTGAGCCGGTGGAGGTGGAGATGCTGACGGCGGACGCGCCGGACATTACCGTGACCCTCTGCAACAACGCGGGCTTTGTGCTGCCCTTTACGGGCGGACGTGGTTTTAGCGCACCTATTCTGTTTGCGGCACTCATGCTCAGCATGGGTGTTTATTTTTGCAAAAAATCTGAATTTAAGAAGGAGAACAACTGAACATGAAAAAGATCCATCGCGTAGTGGCGCTGCTGTCGGCGCTTATGGTCATCGGCCTGATGACCACGGCGTTCGCCGCAACAGATTCTGCGCCTACCATCGACCCCGGCAAGAAAGCGTCCCTGAACATCTATAAGTACGACATCACCATGGCCAGCAAGGACGGCGCGTGGGACGCGGAATCCTATGTCAGCACCGGCCTGCATGACGATGCCGTCATCGACAAGCTGGCAAAATACGCCGTGCAGGGCGTGGAGTTTACCTATCTGAGAGTGGCGGATATCGCCATGAATAATGAGCTGGTGGACGGCCAGCGTCAGGTAGGCGTGCTGTACGGCTTTGACGGCGCTGACACGGTGCTGTCCGCCATCGGCGTGACCGCCGCGGATGCCCACAAGAGCGAAAACGGCAAAAACTACTACACTTCCGATTTGCTGAACAACAAGCTGTCCGCCTCCCTGACCGCCAATGCCACCACCGCGAAAAATGCGCTGGAAACGGCTGCGAAGAACGGCGGCGCGGCCATGACCGAGACGGATGCTGCCGGTCACACCTCCGCGGAAAATCTTGAGCAAGGGCTGTATCTGGTGGTGGAGACCCGCGTCCCTGAGAATGTCACCAGCACCTGCAATCCTTTCTTCGTGTCTTTGCCCATGACCACCGTGGATGGCGCGGCGTGGAACTACGATGTCACCGTCTATCCTAAGAACCAGACCGGCAACCCTACGCTGGACAAGACCGTGCGGGAGAGTAAGAACAGCACCGGCAAGAACAACGGCAGCCTCACCGACATTGGAGACGGCTACGCCCACACCGCCACCGCCTCCGTGGGTGATGTGGTGGACTACCAGATCATCAGCACCCTGCCCACTATCACCTCCAAGGCCACCAGCCTGAGCGAGTATACTTACGTCGATACCATGTCCAAGGGCATCCGCTACAATAAGCAGGATGTGGTCATCGAGTTCTTTAAGGACACCGGCTGTACCGATAAGATCACCACTTGGGACGAAACCTCCAGCAAATTCACCGTGGCCTACGACGATACCGCCAACACTATGACCATCCGCATGACCGAGGCTGGTCTGACCGAGATCAACGAAGCGACCACCATGTATACCGACAGCGTGAAGCGCGGCTACTCCGACTGCACCATGCGCATCACCTACGCCGCCACCCTGACTGCCGACGCACAGATGGGCGACAAGGACAACCCCAACGAGGTCGTGCTGACTTGGAAGCGCACCAACACTACCTATTTTGACACGCTGAATGATTGCTGCCATGTCTACACCTACGGCATCGACGTTCTCAAGCAGTTCAGCGACAACGGCGGCAAGGTGCAGAACGTCAAGTTCCTGCTGCACAACGACACCGACGATGTGTATGTCATTGCCGACCTGAAGGATGGCGTGTACTACGCCAAGGGCTTTGCCGCCAAGAAAGCGGACGCCACCACCTTTGTCCCCAACGCGCAGGGTCATGTGGTGGTGAAGGGGCTGGAGGATGACACTTACTCCCTGACTGAGACTGCCACGGATAAGGGCTACATTCTCCTCAAGGAAGCGGTCAAGATCGTCATCACCACCAAGAAAAACGGCGCTTGTGAGCAGTGCGGCGCCAAGCTGCCGACCGCCACTGGCACCGTCAACGGCAAGGCCGTCAGCATGACGGAGGGCAACGCCATCGTGCCGCTGACGGTCATCAATAACCCTGGCTTTGATCTGCCCAAGACCGGCGGCTACGGCACTTGGATGTTCACCATCGGCGGCGTGGCCCTGCTGGGTGCTGCGGCGTTTATCGTGGTGAAGTCCCGCAAGCGTAACGAGCAGTGAAGCGCTGGCTGTTGGCGGCGGCTTGCGGCGTTGCTGCGCTGGGGCTGCTGCTCTATCCGTTAATCAGCGAGGCAGTCAATGCCAAATACCACTCTGACATCGAAACCGCCTACACCGCCGCTATTGAAGAAACCGACAAAGCCGAGCTGACTGCACAGCGTGAAGCCGCAGAGCAGTACAACGCCATGCTGTCCGGCGCGGCCATCACGGAGGGAGGGGCTTCGGCTCCTCCCTTGGCGTATGCCCAGCAGCTCACGGTGGGCGGTGTCATGTGCTATGTGGAAATTCCGAAAATCGGCGTGTACCTGCCGGTGGAACATGGCACGAGCGCCGACACGCTGGAAAAGTCGGTTGGCCATGTGGTAGGTACATCCCTGCCAGTGGGCGGCGCAAGCACCCACGCGGTGCTGTCCGCCCACAGCGGCATGGCAAGTTCCAAGCTGTTTTCGGACATTGACCAGCTTGCAGAGGGCGACACGTTTTACATCCATGTGCTGGGCGATACGTTGGCATATCAGGTGGACAATATCGCTACTGTACTGCCGACAGACACCAGCCTGCTGCAAATCGAGGACGGCAAGGACTTGGTGACGCTGGTGACCTGCACGCCGTTTGGCGTCAACACCCACCGGCTGCTGGTGCGGGGCCACCGTGTGCCGTACACGCCGGAGCAGGAAGCGGAAGCTGCCGAAACACAGAAAGCCGCGTCCTCGTGGATGCGGCACTATCTGACAGGCTTGGCTATCGGCATTGGCGCGGCGGCAGTGGTCGGCGGCGGGTATTTCATCGTAAAACGGAGGAAGCACCATGCGTAAGAAATCGTTGCTGCTGGCGGCACTGTTGGCTGCGGCTGGCGTCTGCGTTCTGCTGTGGCCGGTGTTCACTGGGCACAGACTGCAAGCCGACACGGATGAAGCGGTGCAGAGTTTTCTTGAAGAACGCAAGCCGGAGCAAAACTATCCCAAGCTGCTGGCAGCCTTACAGGACTACAATCGCCAGCTTTATGCGGAGAAACAGCGAGATCTCACCAGCTTGGAAGCCTGCGAGGAGCCTGCCGTTGACCTTGCCGCCTACGGCATCGAGGACGAGATCATCGGCGTCTTGGAAATTCCCGCCATGGAGCTGACTATGCCGGTTTATTTGGGCGCGTCCGATGACCACCTTGCCGCAGGCGCGGCGGTGTTAGGCAATACCTCCGCGCCCATCGGCGGCGACAACACCAACTGCGTTATCGCCGGCCACCGTGGTTGGAAAGGCGCGGACTACTTCCGGCATATCGACCGCCTGCAGGTGGGCGATACCGTGCAGCTCACCAACCTGTGGGAAACGCTGACCTATACCGTAACGGACATTCAGGTCATCCAGCCCCACGAGGCGGAGAAGATCAAGATCCAGCCAAACCGCGACCTGCTGACCCTGCTGACCTGCCACCCCTATGCTTCGGGTGGGCGACAGCGGTATGTGGTGGTGTGTGAAAGACTACAAGATTAAGGAGAAAAACACTATGAAAAAAGCGATTTGCATTATCGCGGCAGTAATTGCCGCCGCTGTATTTTTTGCGGCAAGGCGTACCCGACCTTGCGGCCGCAGAGAGTGCCGCCGCTGACAGACAAACAACGATAACAAAGGGACCGCTTACCGAAAAGGGACAGCGATCCCTCTTTTTGCGCCCTTTTCGGTGAGCGGCCGCCGGAAAGGAGCATGACAGTGACAAACGAAACCATCGCCAGATATCTGGAGAACGGATATAAGGGGCGAAAAAACGCCGTTAGCAGCCGGGAGCTGGAACGGACGCTGGCCATCAGCGGCAACGAGCTGCGGAAGCGGGTAAATCGCCTGCGCCGGGATACCGTTCCCATCGCGGCAGACCAGCGGGGCTACTATTACGCGGAGACCGCCGCCGAAGTCTATGACACCATCCGCACCTTGGAGAAGATGCGCAAGGGACTGGACGCCGCCATCAGCGGCTTGGAGCGTGCGCTGGAGAAATTCGGGGAATGAAGGAGCGCACGAAAAAGCTCATCCCATGGGTGGGCGGCAAGGCGCAGCTCATGTGGGCCATTCAGATGCTGCTGCCCACCCGCTATCAAACGCTGGTGGATGTGTTCGGCGGCAGCGGCATCATTACGCTGAATACCGCCGTGCCGAAGGGCTGCCTGCAGATCTACAACGACCTGAACCACGACCTGTATAACCTGTTTTTCTGCGTGAAGTACCGCCCGCTGGAGCTGGTGCGGGAATTGGAATTTCTCCCCGTCAATGCCCATGATGAGTTTGATGTGCTGCTGCGGTTCCTCCAGGGTGAGGACTTCACCGCGGAGTATATGCAGAAGCAGCTGGAGCTGGCGGAGGTCATGCTCCCGGCATCGCAGGCGGCAGAGGTCAAGGGGCTGCTGCTGAAGCGCGCGGCGCTGGGAGATGTGCGCCGCGCGGCGGCGTTCTATAAATTGCAGCGTTACAGTTATAACGGCAGCGGCGGCAGCTATGGCACGGCATCCTGCGACATCCGGCGCTTTTTCCACGAGATCTGGGAGTGTTCCCGCCGATTGAAGGATGTGGCGCTGGAAAACCGTGATTTTGAGAGCATCATCGCCGCCCGCAACGATCCTCAGACTGTGATCTACTGCGACCCGCCCTACTATGAGGCGGAGTGCTACACGGTGGAGTTTCCCCGCAGCGACCACCAGCGGCTCCATGACGCGCTGGCGGCGCATAAGGGATTCGCCATGGTGTCCTATAACAACTGCGCATATATCCGTGAGCTGTACGATGACTTCTTCATCTACGAGGTGGAGCGCCCCAACAGTCAGTCCAAGAAGAAAAATGACACCTACGCGGAATACATCATGACCAACTACGATCCCCGGAGCTTCGCACCGCAGATGACGCTCTTTGGCGATTATGACAGCAACGGAAAAGCCTGCCGGTTGGTACATATCCCCCACCGGCCTTTACACGAATATAAGGAGGAACTATGAAAAACGAAATGACACTGGATCAGCATGGACTGACCATCCCCGCGGAAGAACTGGCAGAGCACGGCTTGGACGGCGCAGACCTGTCCGCGCAGATGACGCGGAGCCTGATCATGCTGATGCCCCAGAAGATGACGGCGGAGCAGATGGTGGACGCGCTGGCAGGGCTGTGCGAAGCGGCCTCGCAACTTGTGGAGGTGCTGACGGCTGTGTGCCATGCGCCGTGCATCGCGGAATGCGACAGGGATGACGAGGATTTTGACTTGGACGCGGTGCCGGACGATGTGCTGATCCTGCTGCTGAACTGCGGCTGCTGTCCGGCACAGCTTGCGCACCATCTGGCGGAGGGAGATGTGATCTATGCCGTTGAATGAGGGGATGTATCCCTACACGGCCAAGGAAGCGCGGGAACGGGGCGAGCTGGAGCTGTGGCGCGCCAACTTCCGCGCCAACTGCGCCTGCGCCGGGGCCATAGAGCTGGCGATTCGGCGGGATTTTGACGGGATGCACCTGAAGGACGGCTGCGCCAAAAGCGTTATCGACCAATACGGCTACAAACGGGTGGGCTTCGTGCTGGCCAACACCCTGCAGGAGCATGCCTATGACGGGCGGTATCACGAGGCCAACAAGCAGTGGAGCCGGAGGATCTTCATCCCCTCCGACGGCGGACACCGCCTGACCTTCGTGGTGAACAGCCATCCCGCCGTGCTGGACGGCTTTGTCAGCGACTATCGTGGAGAGCTGGCGCGACTGCACCTGTTTGGTGCGGAGCATTGCCTGCCGGATACCGGAGAGCAGGACTTCACCGGCAAGGTGCTGGTGCTGTCACCGGACACACTGCGGGAGGACTGCTGGCAGCCGGAGAACCAGCTCTGGCTGGCCCATAGCGGCTTTGGCTGTCTGCCCCACGCCCGTGGGAGGTCTGTACTCTGCACCTGTCTCGTGGATGGCGAAACGACCCGCTGGAATCGCAGTGAGTTCGTAGGCGTTATCCGGGACGAGTGCATTCCGGATTGGGCGGCAGAGAAGCTGGCGCAGCTGCGGCAGGAGCAGACGGAGATGACACAGGAAATGACGATGTGAAGGAGGAATGACGATGAAAACGGTAAAACGCGCCGCAGTGCTGCTGGGTGTAACAGCGTTGCTGTGCTGGCTGTTCTCCGTGGCGGCCTATGCCACCGGCACCGGCGATGTGGCCAGCGCGGTGGAGGGTACATGGCAGACGGCATCCGGGCAGATCAAGACGGTGGTGAACAACGTGGTATTCCCTGCCATCGACCTGATCCTGGCGGTGTTTTTCTTTGTGAAGGTGGGTACAAGCTATTTTGAATATCGGAAAACAGGACAGTTTGAATGGACGGCTCCCGCCATCCTGTTCGCCTGTCTGGTATTCACCCTCACCGCGCCGCTGTATGTGTGGGACATTGTAGGGGTGTGAGGTGATAACCTTCTACGAACAGGAGCTTCGGAAAATCGTTGGGAGCTGCTATCCCGATGCCACCTATGTGGACAGAGCCTACTATGTGCGTCTTGGTGAGATGAACCGGGCAAAGATCCAATTCGTCACAGGCATGATCGGCAGTCAGTACAATACCCTGCAGATCACGATCCTCAACCGCAGCGAGGGACAGGTAGACACCCTGCGCCTTCGCTTCTCAGACCTGCTGGGGCTGAAGATGACCGCCAATCACAACTTTCGAAACGGAGTGGAGCCGCACATCTGGGATGACTCCGGGAAAGTAGACTGGTATGTGTATCATCCTACCCGGCAGGACTATGAGGTGCTGTCCACTGCGGTGTCTGACTATCTGGAGGTGTTTCAGGATATGGCCGACCAAGCGTGGGAACAGACGATGTGAAGAAGAAAGCGTGATACCCCAAGTTTAGCAGTCCTTCTTGACGTGCAGGAATAATTCGTTTATAATAAAGGCATAATTAAGCAATGAGAGGAGCTGAGTAAAATGATGATTCGTTCGGCAACTTCCCTGCGCAACGGGTATGACGAAATGGTTCGGCTGGCGAAGGAAAAACAGGAGCCTATCTATTTGACACGGAACGGCGACGGCGAGATGGTTTTTGTCCCGATGGATCTCTGGGAGAAGCGGGAGAAAGAGCTTGACCTTCTGTATATGCTGCTGCAGCGGGAACAATCCCGATTGGCGGGAGCAAAAACCTCCTCTATGGACGATATGGAGCGCCTGACGCAGGAGGTCTTGGATGCGGATTGAATGGCTGTATGAAGCGAAACTGGAATACAGGGATTTGCTGCTGTATCATAAAAACACAGTCGGTACGCAATCTGCGGAAAAATTTGCCAAAATGATATTGTCTTCGGTAAGGAAGCTGGAAACCTTTCCCCAGTTAGGTGTTTTAAAAGAGACCCAACTGCTGGGACGGTATGGCTTTCGGGCATTATTCATTGGGAAATATGTCTGTATCTACCGCATTGTGGAGGAATCTGTATTGATTTACCATATTGCCGATGCCAGAACCAACTATATGTACCATATTTTCGGCATCAAGGGAGAACATAACAATTAAATATCCACTGGAAAGCACTCTGCTGCGGCAGGGTGCTTTTTTAGTTGCGGGAGGTGAAGCAAAATATTTATCTGGGATTTTGTAGCCGAAACAGTTCTGGGACAGATCGTGGACTGGTTCTACGGTCAGATCGTGGGCTTTCTCGGCAACTTTTTCGCGGAGATGGGCAGCATGGGCGCGGAGCTCTTTGACATGAGCTGGGTGCAGAGCGTGGTGCTGTTCTTCTCCTATTTGGGCTGGGCGCTGTACGCCGTAGGGCTGGTGGTGTCCTGTTTTGAGACCGGTGTGGAATACTCCGCGGGCCGGGGCAATGTAAAAGAGACGGCTTTGAACGCCATGAAAGGCTTTCTGGCCGTCTCTCTTTTTACCCAAGTGCCGGTGAAGCTGTACGCGCTGGCGGTGTCGCTGCAGGCGGATCTGACCGCAGGCATCACCGGATATGGCACACGCAGCATCGGAGATGTGGCTAAGGAGGCGCTGGTAGACTTTGACGCCGTGGAGAGCCTGACGGCAGGCGCGTCTATCGCATTGCGGGGCTTCGGGCCGGTGACCAGCGGACTGATGGTCATCTTCTGCCTTGCACTTATGGCCTATGCGATTATTAAAGTATTCTTTGCCAATCTCAAGCGCGGTGGCATCCTGCTCATCCAAATCGCCGTGGGGAGCCTGTATATGTTCAGCGTACCGCGAGGCTATGGGGACGGCTTCATCCAGTGGTGCAAGCAGGTCATCGGCCTATGCCTGACGGCATTTTTGCAGGCGACCATCCTTGTGGCAGGGTTGATGGTATTCAAGGATCATGCCCTATTGGGGCTTGGCTTGATGCTCTCGGCCGGAGAGATCCCCCGTATCGCAGGGGCATTTGGCTTGGACACTACCACAAAAGCCAACATCATGTCTGCCGTGTATACCGCCCAAAGTGCGGTGAATATGACCCGCACGGTGGTGGCGGCGGTAAAATGAATAGTGAGTGTGTGCTGACGATGGGGAGCCTATTTGATGGCATCGGCGGGTTTCCTTTGGCTGCCATCCGCAGCGGCATTACGCCGGTGTGGGCATCGGAAATCGAAGCCTTCCCTATCGAGGTCACAAAGCTGCGATTTCCCTACATGATCCATGTGGGCGACATTACGAAACTGAACGGCGCGGAACTGTCGCCTGTGGATATCATCTGCGGCGGCAGCCCGTGCCAGGATTATGCCGAGAAAATAGTTATTCCGAAGTCATTGCATAGAGTCTTGTAAAACAAGGATTCTCCGCAAAAACTTCGGAATAACAAAGCGGGCCTCATTTTATATAATGTGGACATGCAGACAACCGTCTGACACCACAAAATATAAGGAGGGCCTATGAAACTGATTGAATTAGACGCAACTGCACAGCGTGCCCTGGAGTTGTTAACCAATGCGGGGATGAGTGATGGAAGCATATACGACTATACTCATACGGGTTTTGGCAGCATACTTCGACATTTTCACACAAAAGGCATACTATATGCTACAGCAGAAATGCTCGATAATTTTTTGCTGGAGCAACGCGCGCTTTTGGACCAAGGAGATATCTCACAATGGAAATGGGGACTTGTTCGCAGGAGTTGTGAGCTTCTGAAACAATGTTCAGCGACGGATTCTATTGATTTGCCTGACCTTCAGCCATGGGACCCTGTATGGAATCGTCCAAAGCAAATCATCCAACACGACGCACCGACGGCGAAACAGTTTGCCGAATCGGAAAATATTTATGTGCTTGTCTGGATGGTCAACAAGCGTATGGAACAACTTGGCCTTTCGGAAAGTACGGTTCGCCATTACACGGAAGAGGGATTAGCCGTCATTTTGAAAAAGCACTATGATTCTGGTACAGAAAGTTACTCAGACAAACTTATATCCCAGCTTACAGAGGAGCGAAGACTGCAATATGAGCAAGGGGAGGTTGGCAGAACTGCTTATCAGAATTTGCGCAAAGCGGCGGCGATGCTCCAGGAGTTCCGCCTGACAGGGAAAATCACGCTGGAAAGGATTCCTAATTGGGGACGGCGCGAAGTTATTCCTCAGCACAAAGCGATTCTGGATAAATTCAGTGCGCATGTCACAACGCAGAGCAACTGGGCTGAAAGTTCCGTTAGCACAGTTACAAGTGTGGCTCGTGTATTTTTGCTTGAATTAGAGGACCATGGAATAGTCTCCATTGAAACTGTCGCAATGATGGATATTGCCACATGCGTTACAAGAATGCTTGGACGATACACTGGTGGAATGAGATCTGCTCTTTTTGGCATTC
>ENA-UERG01001734-UERG01001734.1-human-gut-metagenome-genome-assembly--contig:-NODE-1734-length-17192-cov-7.461992_pt1 | contig 17192 bp, 17 predicted proteins | sample MGYA00242954_ERZ507954 | MGnify/ENA primary metagenome ERZ507954 (study PRJEB26167, sample SAMN06115478) | human gut metagenome | host: Homo sapiens | place: China:Sichuan | collected 2015-01-21... | reverse complement strand
GGCAGTAAGAAGCTCTTTTCTTACTGCCTGTTCTCACATTCAACTATACCATCCATCTTTATTGTAACATACAAGCAGCGGAGTGGTAGATTTCTTTTGGGTAAGTTTCCTGATAGCCCATTTGCGGAAGAGTTGGGCGTGGGGGGAAACAAAACGAAAAGACAGCATCATTATCATTTCAATGTTGTATAAATCCACCGCACCGCCCTTAAACAATAGGGTTTGCATCACCTCGTCTTCTCTGAGCAAACCCTCTTGGAAGACAGACTTGATGTGGCTGTTTACTTTGCCGGAGAATACGTCGAATAAATCGGCTATTTCACAAGCCGACATCCAAACGGGAGTTGTCGGGATATGTACTTTTCCGTTCTCCCCAATGGTTATGATTTCTCTTTTCATCGTTCGTCCTCCTTATTATATAGTTACACCATTGAATTGCTCTATCTTACTCAACTTATCGGAGAGTGCCGCCATGTCCCGACTTTCCTTTTCGTGGGTGATTTTGGCATAAATCTGCGTGGTGCGGATATTCGTGTGTCCGAGCATCTTGGAAAGGGTTTCGATGGGAACGCCGTTGGTCAGGCAGATTTCCGTCGCCATGGTATGGCGGCTGGTATGCCACGTGATCTCTTTTTCGATACCGCAGAGTCCGATGATCTTCTTGATGTTCTTGCAAGCGGTTATATACGTCGGAACGGGCAGAAGCAAGTTGTCATTTGCCATGCCATCGTATTTCTCGATAATCTGCTTCGGAATATCCAAAAGCATGATGTTGGACTCCACACCCGTCTTTTGTCGCTTGGTAATAATCCAGAGTTTCCCGTCAAAGGAAGTCTGAAGGTTGTCCTTGGCCAGGTTCTTCATATCGGTAAAGGACAAGCCCGTAAAGCAGCAGAAGACGTACAAATCCCGAACCAACTCCATCGACTTACGCCGGAACTTCAAATCCAACAGTCGGCGGATTTCATCTTTCGTTAGATAGTCCCTGTCGGTACTTTCGGCGGATATGCTGTAATCCACGAACGGGTCACGGACAATCCATCCGTGGTTCTGGGCAATGGTAATCATACGGCGCAGTGGCATCATGTAAATCCATACCGTATTGTTACAGCATTGCTTTTCGGTGCGCAGGAAGATGTCAAAGTCGGTAATGAAAGCCGGAGTGAGTTCTTTCAAAGCAATGTCGCTGACACGGTAGCGGTTCTTGATGAACTCCTCCAGATGCTTATAGACCGTGCAATACTTGTGGTAGGTGGATGGGCATCGCAAGCCTGCATCGACCTGTTTGAAAAAGTCCTCATTGTGCTGGGCAAAGACTTTCAGCAAGGTTTCATGCCGCATTTCCAAGCCCAAGAAAGCGTTCTTCACTTTCTCGGCAGTGACATAGTTATCCCGCTCGGCTATCTCCTTGTATTTGGCATTGATGCCGACACGTATCTTGTCCAAGAAACGGTTAGTTTCTAATGCTACGGCACTCTTTCCCGAAGCCCGGTTGCTCTTGATGTCCCACAAATCAGGATGGATGTCGCATTTGCAACTGAACTGGGCTATCGTACCGTCTATGGTGATACGGCACATCACGGGAACGGAACCGTTCTTCTTGGGGGCGTTCTTTTTGAGGTAGAACAGAACCTTAAATGTACTACGCATAACTCTGACCTTTTATGGGTTACAAAACTATTTATTGTCAGGTTATTTGTTGTTACGCAAAACATTGTCGTTCAATGGTAAAGAAACCGTGTGCAATTTATTTGCTTCTTTCCTGCCATCAAAGTATCTTTGTCGAAGATAATCCTATAGGGTCAGATCGGATTTAGCTCTATTTGTTGCCACTTTTCCCAATTCTCGCTTTCAAAGGAGAAGGTAATGTTTTGGTAACGCTGCTCTGTCCGAAGTTGGCATAAACCTGTCTTTTCAAGATTTTCTGCCAAATAGCTTGAAAATCAGAACCGACTGACTCACAATTCATTTGCACTGTTCTGCCATTTTCTGGACCTTTGGGATAGATTTTTGGAAAAAGGTAGTATGCTTTTGAGAAAAAGGTCATATCTTTGTTTTCCTAATCAATTGTTTACGATTTATGAGAAAGTTTATTTACAATGTAGTTTTACTGTTAAGTATAAATAGTATGGTACAAGCTGAATCAAATCCATTCTTCGGGAAATACAACACCCCGTTTGAAACAACTCCTTTCGACAAAATAAAGACGGAGCATTACGAACCTGCTTTCCAAAGGGGCATTGATGAACTGAAAAAGGATATAGACAGTATCACAAACAACCCGAAACCAGCGACATTCGAAAACACAATTGTCGCATTGGAACGAAGCGGGAAGTTGTTGAACCGCGTTTCTGGTGCTTTCTTCAATGTATTAAGCGCCAACGCAAATGATGAGATGATGGAAATATCGCAACGGGTTTCCCCAAGCTTGACTGAAAGTTCCAATTATATCTATCTGAATGAAAAGCTTTTCAACCGGGTTAAAGCGGTTTATGACCAAAGGGCTTCTCTTAACTTGAATACGGAAGATGCTAAATTATTAGAGGAAACTTTCCGATCTTTCCAAGAGAAAGGAGCTAATCTGAATTCGGCAGATAAAGAGAAATATAAAGAGTTGACAAAAGAGCTTAGCCTCTTGACTTTGCAGTTCGACCAGAACTCCCTGAAAGACCAGAATCGCTTCGAGATGTTATTGACAGACCAAAAAGAGGTGGCTGGACTTCCAGAAAGTGCTTTGGATGCTGCCAAATTCGCAGCTAAAGAGAAAGGCAAAGAGGGATGGTTGTTTACTTTGGATGCGCCAAGCTATGGTGCTTTCGTCAAATATGCCGACTCAAGGGATTTACGGGAAAAGATGTACAAGGCATTCATGAGCGTCGGCAACAAAGGGGACGAATATGACAACCAGGAAATCATTCGTAAAATTGTCAACGACAGATTAGCCATTGCCAAATTAATGGGCTATCCCAATTATGCCGCCTTTGAATTGTCTCATAAGATGGCTAAAAACTCCGAGAATGTTTACAAGCTCCTCAACCAGCTATTGGATGCGTACAAACCGGTTGCCATCAATGAATACAATGCTGTCCAAGGATTTGCCATAGGAAAAGAACAACAGAATATTGTTGTCCAACCTTGGGATTGGAGCTACTATTCAGAGAAATTGAAGAATATCCGCTTCAACGTAAATGATGAAATGACCCGTCCTTATTTCCAATTAGAGAATGTCAAAAAGGGAGTCTTTGGACTGGCTACACAATTGTATGGCATCACATTCAAAGAGAATAAAAAGATTCCGGTATACAATGAAGAAGTCCAAGCATACGAAGTATATGACGAGGACGGGAAATTCCTTGCTGTTTTATATACCGACTTCTTCCCAAGAAGTGGCAAACAGTCTGGTGCATGGATGAATGGAATCAAGTCCCAAAGCAAAGATGCAAAGGGAAAAGACAACCGCCCGCACATCATCATTGTCATGAACTTTACACGACCGACAGAGAGCAAACCTGCCTTGTTGACATTCAGTGAAGTGGAAACTTTATTACATGAATTTGGTCATGCCCTTCATGGCATCATGGCTTCCGGCACATACGAAAGTTTGTCTGGGACAAGCGTATATCAAGACTTCGTAGAGCTGCCATCTCAAATCATGGAGAACTGGCTGACAGAGAAAGAGTATTTGAACCAAATAGCCGTCCATTACCAGACAGGAGAAAAGATTCCGGAAGATTTGGTGCAGAAACTTATCGACGCGTCTAACTTCAACGCAGGTTATGCTTGCTGCAGACAGTTAAGCTTCGGACTCTTAGACATGGCATGGCATACTCTTACCGCTCCTTTTGAAGGAAATGTGATTGAGTTTGAGAAAAAAGCATGGAAGGCTGCACAAGTCGTTCCGGAAGTTCCGGGAGCTTGCATGAGTACCAGCTTCGGACATCTATTTGCCGGAGGATATGCCGCAGGTTATTATGGATACAAATGGGCAGAAGTTTTGGATGCCGACGCATTCTCCCTGTTCAAAGAGAAAGGCATATTCAACAAAGAAGTGGCAAAATCATTCCGCGACAACATCCTTTCCAAGGGAGGCGTGGAAGATCCTGCTGTATTGTATGAACGCTTCAGAGGCAAAGCTCCATCCATCGATGCTCTGCTCATCCGAAACGGCATCAAAAAATAATAGTTGAAAGAACTGTTTTATACTTATATAGCAAGGCGGCGTGTCATAATTGCAAACTGCTGCGTTACTTCCGGAATTCGACCTCAGTCATTTACAGCAGTAATCTCCTGTCGGTCTCATCCTCAGCGCCTTGCGTTTTGCTAATTCTGACACACCTAAAGGGGCTGCATCAAAACTTTCGTTTTGACACAGCCCCTCTTGTTTTTTGGCGAAATTTTGTTCCTTTAAAACGCCCTTTCTTCATTTTAAATCACTACTTTTGCGGGAATTAATGTTAGAGGAATGTAATCATGAGCAAAAACTCAGACAAACAACATGAATTAGACACAAGATATTTGAGAATGGCTTCCATTTGGGCTGAAAATTCATATTGTAAACGAAGGCAAGTCGGAGCTTTGATTGTAAAAGACAAAATGATTATTTCAGACGGATATAATGGAACGCCGGCAGGATTTGAAAATGTATGTGAAGATGAAGATGGCATTACCAAACCGTATGTGTTGCACGCAGAAGCGAATGCGATAACTAAAGTGGCAGCTTCCTCAAACAGCAGCAAAGGGGCAACGATTTACATCACGGCTGCTCCGTGCATAGAATGTGCCAAACTGATTGTCCAATCCGGTATCGTCCGTGTTGTATATTCAGAGAAATACAGAACAGAAGAGGGATGTGATTTACTGAAAAGAGCCAACATCCAAGTTGATTATATCGATATAAATAACAAATAGGTCGTATGGACAAAAATAAAAGACTGGCAACTTGGATGCCGGTCATTATTGCAGCAAGTATTGCATTAGGCATTTTTATCGGAAATAGATTTTGGTTACTCAGCAATGGCAAAAGCAGAAACTATATCAGCGGGAACAAAATCAATGCCGTTCTCGATGTCATTGAAGAGCAATATGTAGACACTGTTGACATGAAGAAACTGGTTGAAGGAACCATTCCTAAAGTATTCAGCGAATTGGATCCCCACTCCGTTTATATACCAGCGGCAGATGCTGCTGCCGTGAAAGAAGATTTGGAAGGTTCTTTCAGCGGTATCGGTGTCTCCTTCAATATGGAGTTGGACACCATTTTGGTAATCAACGTCATCCCGGGAGGTCCGTCCGAAAAGGCGGGAATTAAACCTTTCGACCGAATTGTGACCATCAACGACTCCGTATATGCTGGCAATCATACCAACCGGAACAAAGTACAGAAACTTTTGAGGGGCATGAAAGACAGCACAGTCAAATTAGGCATCAAGCGTGACGACCAACCCGATTTGATAGAATTGGAAGTGACAAGAGGAGATGTCCCGGTCAATACAGTAGATGTTGCTTATGAAGCCGGCAAAGGCATCGGTTATATAAAAGTCAGCAAGTTTGGAAGAACAACATACAACGAGTTCATAACCTCCATCGCCAAACTAAAGCAAAGCAATTGCCAATCATTCATCATTGATTTGCGTGGCAATACCGGCGGTTACATGGATGCTGCGATAAAAATGATCAATGAATTCATGCCGGGAGGTCGGATGATTGTGTATGCAGAGGGGAAGGCTTTCCCGCGGTTTGAATCATTTGCCAATGGCACGGGAACCTGTCTGGACAACGATATCATCGTGCTTACCGATGAAATATCAGCTTCGGCAAGTGAGATTTTCTCAGGAGCAATCCAAGACAACGACCGGGGATTAATCGTCGGGCGCAGGACATACGGCAAAGGCTTGGTACAATCTCCAATCAAACTGAATGACGGCTCGGAAATTCGCTTGACAGTAGCCCGTTACTACACTCCTTCCGGCCGTTGCATCCAAAAACAATACAAATTGGGCGACCAAGAAGATTACGACCAAGATATTTACCAAAGATACATGCATGGAGAGTTTGACTCTGCGGACAGCATCAAACAGATTGACTCTTTGAGATTCGAAACAGTAGGAGGAAGGGTTGTCTACGGCGGCGGCGGCATCATGCCGGATATTTTCATCCCGAGGGACACAGCCGGCTACACCTCTTATCTATCAACAGTCATCAACAAAGGTACATTATATATGTATGCACTGATTTACTCAGATACTCACAAGAAAGAATTCCAGCAATATAAGAATTACAAGGAGTTGTGGGCTTATCTGAAAACGCAGCCGTTGGTGAATGATTTCACGAATTATGCGGTCGGAAAGGGAATACGCAAACGGCCTAACCTGATTGCCATTTCTTATAAAATCATTGAGAACCAACTGCAAGCCTACATTATAAAGAACTTCTTTGATGATGCCGGTTTTTATCCCGTGTTCTTAAATGATGATGTCACATTGAACAAGGCCATTTCCATTCTTTCGGACGGGAAACCTCTCATGGAACATTCTATGAATAAATAAGTATAACGATTAAACATCATGCGCCGTGCCTAAGCAGTATGCCAGCCAAAGCACAGCGCTTGCTTTATAATATGGAAGAGAAGAGTATTTTACGAAAAGAGATAGCTGCCCGCAAAAAGCAATTTTCATCTGAGCAATTAAACAGCTGGTCCGAACAGATCATGGAGAAGCTCTCAACAACCGATTTGTTCCAACAAGCTCGTTGCATAGCCATCTATCATGCACTGCCTCAAGAAGTGCAAACTGCCGTTTTTATCGAGAAATGGTATCAACAAAAGAAATTGGCTCTTCCACTCGTACAAGGCGACGACCTGTTATTCCTTCCTTACACAGGAAAGGATTCAATCCAAAAAGGAAGTTTCGGCATCTTGGAACCGATTGTCACAAAAGATTCGGAAAGTGTTGAATCCGAGATAGACTTGATTGTCGTTCCCGGCGTGGCATTTGACCGCCAACATAACCGGATGGGACGAGGCAGGGGGTTTTACGACCGCCTTTTGTCAACTCTTCACGTACCGACAATCGGAATCTGTTTCGACTTCCAATTGTTGGCAGAAATACCGACCGAGCCATTCGACAAGAAAATGGATTTGATCATCACCGAAAATGAAATTATCGAATAATCAAATCAAACAAAAAGGCAGAACCTACTTCCCCGTTCAGACTTTTAAGTAGTTTATCTTTGCACAACAACAACTCACTGCGCAAAACTGCCGAGTTCATATAAACATATAATATCCGGTCTTTCACATACATGTTACGCGTGTACTGCATCGCCATTGGTCCCAAGAGCTTTTGCCAAGCACGTTGTATGCGGACATCCATGATCTTTTCGTAGATTTCCGTATTATCTTCAAAGATTTCCCTTATCACCTCTCCTATTGATTGAGTATTGAGTCTTCTCATACATTAGCCCTTTCCATGGATGTGATGACTCCGCCTTTCACTTCAAATAGTGCGTAGTCATGATTGATATTCCTTATGATATCATCCAAATACTGCCGGTTCGTGTCCGTGATAAAGATTTGTCCGAAATCTTCCTTGCTGACCAATTTGATTATTTGGGCAACGCGCCGGGCATCCAACTTGTCGAAAATATCATCCAATAGCAACAACGGAGTAGTCGAACCTTCTTCTGAAAGCAGGAAAAACTGGGCGAACTTCAGTGCAATCAGGAAAGTTTTCCGCTGCCCTTGTGAGCCTAACCTTCTAATCAACGAATTGCCCAATGTCATCTCCAAATCATCTTTATGGACACCGGAAGAAGTATATCCCAATATCATGTCCCTTTCCCGGCTTCTCTGTAATTTGTCGTACAAAGGTTCAGCGTGTAATTGGGAAGCATAATTCAGTCCCACCTCTTCAGTCGATTCGCATATTTGTTGATGATAACGATTAAATATAGGGACAAGAGATTCCACCAACTCCTTCCTCTTCATATAAATATACTCGCCGAAACGAACCAATTGCAAATCCAAAGCTTCAAACAAAGAAGCATCAAGGTTCTGCTCCTTCAACAAAGCATTCCGCTGGGTCAAGGCTTTATTATACTGAATCAAGGAATAGAGATATTTCTTGTCCTGTTGCGAAATAATCAAATCCAAAAAGCGGCGGCGGTCTTCACTGCCTCCTTGGATCAAGTCCGTATCAGCAGGAGAAATCATCACTAAAGGCAGAAGTCCGATGTGATCCGACAACTTATCATATTCCTTTTTGTTACGCTTGAACTGCTTGCGCTGCTTGTTCCGTATCGCACAAAAGAGCTCTTCAGTTTTCCCTTCGAAATCATAGAAACCTTGCAAGACACACATATCTTCGCCAAAACGAATCAGCTGCGTATCAGGAGTATGGATATGGCTCTTACAAAACGAGAGATAATAAATCGAATCCAATATGTTCGTTTTTCCCATGCCATTATTCCCGAAAAAGCAATTTATCTTTTCCGAAAACGCCACTTCAGCCTGGGCAATATTCTTATAATTTACGATTGAAAGTCTGTTCAGTATCATCTTGGAATCCTATTAAAGCATACAAAATTAAAAAATATACTGATAATAGCAGTTATTTCAGCAAAAAAAGCTACTTTTGCACATTGAAGTCGGAAGAGACTTTTTTCAATAAGAAAAATAATAAAATAACAATAAGTAAATTATGGCTACTAAAGAAAAAGGAACAGTAGAAGTAGAAGAATTAGTTTCAAAATCAGAGTTGTTCATCGAAACATACTCCAAGAAGATTATTTCAGGAATTATTGCATTAATCGTTGTAGTAGGAGCGATTTTTGCATACAGACAACTCTATTCATTGCCTCGACAGCAAAAGGCAAGTGCAGCTCTCTTCAAAGGCGAACAATATTTCGCAAGAGATTCATTCCAATTGGCATTGAATGGTAATGGAGCTGATTATGAAGGCTTTGAAGCTATTATCAAAGAATACGGAAATACAGATGCCGGCAATTTGGCAAAAGCTTATGCAGGTATTTGCTATGCTAAATTAGGTGAAAACGAAAAAGCATTGAACTACTTGAAGTCTTTCAGCGCAAGCGACAACATGATTTCTCCGGCTGTCACCATCGCTCTTGGCGACTGCTACGTAAACATGGACAATACAAAAGAAGGCATCAAGTGTTTTGAAAAAGCTGCAAAAGATGCGAACAATGTCGTTTTAGCACCTATCGCCTTGAAGAAAGCAGGTATCGCCTATGAAAGCTTGAAACAATACAAAGAAGCTGTCAAGGTTTATACAACTATTAAAGAACAATATTTCAATTCCATGGAAGCTGCTGATATCGACAAGTATATCACAAGAGCTTCTGAATTGGCTAAATAAATCCGGCACTCATGGCTACAGCATATCAAAACTTATCTGAGTACGATTTCAACAGCGTGCCAGATGCATCAGAGATGAACATCGGTATTGTTGTTGCCGAATGGAACAAGAATATCACAGAAAGGCTGCTTGAAGGCGCATGCAACACGTTAGAGAAACATGGCGTCAAAATGCAAAATATCATCGTCAGACGTGTTCCGGGCAGCTTTGAATTGACATTCGGAGCTAAAAGATTGGCAGATAGCAAAGAAGTCGATGCGGTAATCGTATTGGGATGTGTAGTAAAAGGTGACACTCCGCATTTCGATTATGTTTGTTCCGCAGTGACACAAGGCATCACCGAATTAAACCTCATGTATGATATTCCTTTCATATTCGGTCTTTTAACTACTGAAAATATGCAACAAGCTGAAGACCGCGCAGGAGGAAAATATGGGAACAAAGGCGATGAAGCAGCAGTTACCGCAATAAAAATGATAGATTTTTCTTGCAAACTTCAAAATTAATTCATACCTTTGCAGCGCAATTGAGAAACAGAGGGGCAGTTACCAGAGTGGCCAAATGGGGCTGACTGTAACTCAGCTGGCTTACGCCTTCGGTGGTTCGAATCCATCACTGCCCACTCTTCTTAAAAGCGAATCTTGCGGAAGTAGCTCAGTCGATAGAGCACTAGCCTTCCAAGCTGGGGGTCGCGGGTTTGAGCCCCGTCTTCCGCTCTGATAAAAAGGGGCTGTGTCAAAACGAAAGTTTTGATGCAGCCCCTTTAAGGTGCGTCAGAATTGGTTTCGGACAAATCCACCCCGTTAACCAAGGTGCCTTTGCGTTAAAAAATGGGATAAAATGTGCCTCTAAAAACATACCGTTGTTTTTTTGAAAACGTCCAATGTTTTTCAAAAAACGTCCGATGTTTTTTCAAAAACGTCAAATGTTTTTTTCAAAACAACGGTATGTTTAAAACGCCACTATTAACAAAAAAAACAAGGTGCTGAGAATGAGCTTAAAAAGCAACTCAGCACCTTGCATTTATGAAACACTGGTATTTTATATCTATTCTTTCCCTTTCCCTAACTCATCATGGAATCACAATCAACTATTCGCAACTTTCCTTGCGCCACTTATGAATTAAAGGCGATAATCCTTCAACTTCTGTTGAAGTTCCTGACGGGCAAAAAAAATTCTGCTCTTTACGGTTCCCAAAGGGAGCTTCAACCGTTCGGCTATTTCATTATATTTGTATCCGCTAAGATACATGGAAAACGGTATCTTCAAATCGTTGTTTAACGACTCGATAGCCTTAGATATTTCTAATATCTGGCACGAGCTATCCGGAGTGACGAAGCTATCATCATTCGTTATATCCAAATTATACAAGTCCACACTCTGGTCCACAACCGTCTGCGTTCTAACAATCTTATGATAATTATTGATAAATATATTTCGCATAACGGTCAGTACCCAACCTTTAAAGTTTAAATTATCAACATATTTCTCTTGATTATCTAATACTTTCAAAGTCGTGTCTTGCAACAAGTCTTGTGCGTCATCCCGGTTTGCAGTCAGCATCAAAGCAAAACTCATCATATTCTCTTGCAAACCGAGCAAGTTCTTTTTAAATTGCAAAGCATTCATATTATTTCATTAAGTTAGAGTTCATTTACCCTTCAAATACTTCTAAATCACATCTTCACATAAGGAAGTTCACAAATATAATGAAAGTGCTTCTAAAAACCTATTGATTTGGCTATAATTAACAGATTAACATACATTTGTTCAGTTGTATCCCTATCATCCAATTACTCAGCAGCCATTGATGAACGCCTCGCATTTTCCAATGTCGTATCGAATGTCCTGCCAGCCCTATAATGGAAACTTTTCCCTTGCCAGACATATTCCAAAATCTCCATTGCAATCAAATCGCTTAATATTTGTCTCGCCACAGAAGTACGGATATGCGCAACTCGGCAGAATTGCCCGATGCTGATACAGGGATGGCATTCGAGGTAATCGAACAAAGAATTAACCGGTTGAGTCAGCTTCAACAAACAACCTTCCGGAGAACGCATTTTTTGCCAAGCCAATGTGATGACCCCATTTGCCAAAATGTTTTCATCGTCAACTCGGACATAAGCTTTATATTCTCCCTCTTTATCCGGAGCCAAATAAGGCCGTTCCGTTCCAGGCTCAATATCTATTTCCAAAACACACTTGCTGTTAACATCCCAATGCTTAGCCGTAAAAGGGACATGGGGCATTGTATATATCTGCGAAGCAGCCTCAATCATATAATATTCCTCATCACTGCGTACGCCGGAAATATGTCCGTTATCTTTCACACCGATCAAAAGTCTTCCACCGTCAGTATTGGCAAATGCACTCAAGGTTCGCGCGATTTTTTTGCTGTCGCTGACTTCAAACTTGAAGTCCTGTTGCTGGTGCTCCCCTTGCTCAATAAGTTCTTCTAAAGAATGTATCTTCATCACTCGACTATTTTATAGGTGCAAAAATAGGATATTTCTATAATATTCACACAAAAAGAGTGGCCTTCTCAAAGCGAGAAGAAAAAAGAGAAAAAAAACGACCAACTATTACATCATATCAATAATAATTCCTATCTTTGGGCGAATCTATTATATCATTGATTATGCTTCATAAAGGGTATAGAAAACTTTATAGTTGCTTAATGTTCTACATCTAAGAACATTTCCTCCACTGTAAGGAAGAATGCTTATGACATTCTTCCAAGTCCTTAATTTATCAACATTTTATAATCAAGTAAAAGCATGAATTCAAAAAATGATATCATGTCACCTTGCTGTGGTGACGACACAATGTTTGCACCGTCTGTTGCGGCAAACAATTTCGGCATGAACGACCGAATCAAACGCTTGCGTAAAGAATCTTTCGACGCAGCTCCATCCTTGTCTATCGAAAGAGCTTTAATCGAGACTCGTTTCTATAAAGAGAATGAGGGCAAATATCCTATTCCTGTCCTTCGAGCTCTCAATTTCTTGGAAGTTTGCAAGAACAAAACTATCTATATCGGGAAAGATGAACTGATTGTCGGAGAACGCGGCCCACGTCCTAAAGCCGTGCCTACTTTCCCTGAACTGACTTGCCATAGCGTAGAAGACTTGCATGTTTTGAACACCCGTGAGTTGCAACGTTATACAATCAGCCAAGAAGATATCGACACTTACGAAAAAGAAGTCATTCCTTATTGGAAGGGCCGCACTCAACGTGAGCGTATCTTCAGCCATGTTCCACAAGAATGGCGTTCTGCCTATGAAGTAGGTATGTTCACCGAATTTATGGAACAACGTGCTCCCGGACATACTGCATTAGACGGCAAAGTATATAAATATGGTCTGTTGGACTTGAAGGAAAGAATCAAAAAAGAGTTGGATGCTCTTGATTTCATGAACGATCCTGAAGCAACAGACAAACAGGAAGAGCTTAAAGCCATGTCAATATCTTGCGACGCAGCGATTATATTTGCTGAGCGCCATGCTGATTTGGCAGACGAGATGTCTCTGACTGAAAAAGACCCTAAGCGAGTTGAAGAACTGAAGAAAATAGCAGAAGTTTGCCGTTGGGTTCCTGCCCATGCTCCAAGGAACTATTGGGAAGCTATCCAGATGTATTGGTTTGTTCATTTAGGAACCATTACAGAATTAAACGGTTGGGATGCCATGAACCCAGGACACTTCGACCAGCACTTGGCCCCTTTCTACGAAAAAGACATAGCAGACGGAACTTTGACACGCGACATGGCGAAAGAGTTGATGTCTTGCTTCTTTATCAAGGTAAACAACCATACAGCACCTCCAAAAGTAGGTATTACTGCTAAGGAAAGTGGTACATATAATGACTTCACCAACTTGAACATCGGTGGTATCAAAGCTGACGGCAGCGACGGCGTGAGTGAAGTTTCTTACATCATGTTGGAGACTATTGAAGAATTGCACTTGTTACAACCGGGAAGCTCTATCCACATTAGTGTAAGAACGCCGGAACGTTTCTTGCGTGCAGGATGTAAAGTAATCCGTCAAGGACATGGTTATCCTTCTGTTTTCAACCCAGATGCTTACGTTGAAGAGTTGATGCGCCAAGGAAAAACTCTGCATGACGCTCGTGAAGGCGGATGTAGCGGTTGTATCGAAGTTGGTGCATTCGGTAAGGAAGCTTATGTATTGACTGGCTATTTGAATGTCCCGAAAGTATTAGAGGTAACACTTCACAATGGCGTTGACCCAATCACAGGAAAACAGGTTGGCTTGCGCACTGGAAATCCAAGAGAATTCAAGAGCTACGACGAACTATATGCAGCATTCTTAGCCCAAATCCGCTACTTCGTGGATATGAAAGTGCGTGTAAGCAACTATATTGATAGAATGTTTGCCAAATATGCACCTGCTACATTCTTGTCTCTATTCATTGATGACTGTATTGCCAAAGGTAAAGACTACTACAATTGTGGTCCCCGTTACAATACAACTTATATCCAATGCACAGGATTGGGAACTATCACGGATAGCCTTTCTGTATTGCGTAAACATGTCTTTGAAGAGAAGAATTACAGCATGGAAGAAATCTTGGATGCTACTGACCACAACTTCGAAGGCTACGAAGCAATGCGCCAGTTTATCTTGAACCGTACTCCGTTCTTCGGAAATGATGACGAATATGCAGACGAAATCGCAGTGAAAGTATTTGACGATTTGTATGACGCTATCGAAGGTAAACCAAACACAAAAGGTGAATGTTTCCATTTGAACATGCTTTCTACAACATGCCACGTTTACTTTGGTAAAGTAATGGGAGCAACACCAAACGGCCGTTTAGCTGGCAGAGCCATCTCTGACGGTACTTCTCCTTCACACGGTGCAGACACTCACGGGCCATCTGCCGTTATCAAATCATTGGGCAAGTTGGATCAAATCAAGAGCGGTGGTACTTTGTTGAACCAACGTTTCTTGCCATCATTGCTTAAACGTGAAGAAGATATATCTAAATTGGCATCGCTTATCCGCAGTTATTTTGCTTTGGGAGGACACCATATCCAATTCAACATTGTGGATACAGAAACATTGTATTCAGCACAACGTTGTCCGGAAGAATATCGCGACTTGTTGGTGCGTGTTGCTGGATATAGTGACTATTTCAATGACATGAACGCTGACTTACAGGCAGATGTTATTGCCCGTACAGAGCAAGAAAGTTTCTAAAAGATGTTGCTTTTCGATATCAAACGATATGCAATAAATGACGGACCGGGCATCCGGATCACCCTATTCATGAAAGGATGCCCGCTGTCCTGCATTTGGTGCCATAATCCGGAAGGCATATCACCTACTCCGGAGAAATTGTACACAAAGAAGAAGTGCATTGGTTGCCAAACTTGTGTGAAAAAATGTCCAAACCATGCGCTGACGCTTACACCCGATGGCATTGTTACAGACAAGTCTTTATGTACAGTTTGCGGCAAATGCGCTCAAGTGTGTCCTACATTAGCGATGCAAATTTCTGGTGAACAGTACACAACTGAGCAAGTGATGAAGGAAATAGAGAAAGAGACTTTAGTCTTGGACAACTCAAAAGGTGGCGTAACATTTTGCGGTGGAGAACCGCTCATGCACCCGAATGATTTGTTGGAGCTACTAAAACGTTGCGGAGAATTAGGCATTCACCGTGCTGTTGACACGACTCTTTTTGCTAATCCGGAGGTTGTACGCCAAATAATGCAACACTGTGAACTGTTTTTGGTTGATTTAAAATTGATGGATTCCGAAGCCCACAAGAGATATACAGGTGTGCCCAATGAAACCATTCATGCTAACCTGAAAATGGTAGCAGAAGCCGGAATACCGTATTGGATTCGCATTCCGTTAATTGAGGGAGTCAACGCAGATGAAGATAATTTATCCAAGTCAGCTGCCTTTTTGGCGTCTCTTCCAACGAAACCGGAAATAGTAAACTTATTGCCTTATCATGACATTGGCAAAGGGAAACACGAGAAACGTGGCACCCAATACAATCCGACACAGATTTCAATGTCCGCACCTTCTGAAGAGAAAATCCAGCATGCAATTCAATTATTTGAAGCTTCTGGCATAAAAGCCCAAAAGGGAGGATAAGACAAAGGACTTCTATTATCCATCTTCAAGAAACGAAGCGCTGGCAGAATCCTATTGGGGGTTATCACAAATCCTCGTTGAAGAAAGAAGTCTGGGGTATTAGAATAAAGATGACGGTGTGTCAGAATTAGTAAATTTACTAAATCCGGCGCACTGCCATTTGTTTATAAAATCATTATAGAGTACGATTATATTGAGCTGATGTTCGTTAGATAATTTTAATGATGGCATATATGATAATGGCTATATGCGTCAGTAAAAAAGCAACAATTATTGCATCCGTTCTTCCCTTTCCATAAGATATGACGGGAGATTGTGGAAAATAATGAGAATGCACACGGAGACAGGAATAATAGCCAATCCAACCGAATAACAGACCAGACAAGGCACCTGGAACAATATCAGAAATGAAGTGTACTCCTAAATAGATTCGGCTATAGGAGTTGATTATTGCCCATAAGAAAAGCGATAGCGACAACCATTTATTCCGAACCAACAAAGATAGAAATGTGGCAAAGCCAAAGGCGTTGGCAGCATGACTGGATATAAAACCATATCTGCCTCCTCTGTAACCAAACACAGTTTTCACTTCATCCATAAAATCGGGATGATGAGTTGGACGGAAACGGGTGAACAAAGGTTTGCATACATGGGAAGCAAATTGGTCACACATCAATATGACAAGGACAATCGACAACAAGACCAAAATTGTCTCACGCCAATTCTTTTTATACACCAAACAAAACAAGATGGAGACAGCTAATGGAAGCCAAGCAATTTTCCCTGAATACGCCCAAAAGAAGTTATCAAAGAAAGGAGAATGGCAACCATTAAGCCATAAGAAAAAATCTCGTTCGTAGACCAATAAGCTTTCCAACATAATCGTTATATTTTCACAATATCTTTGGTTGGCATCCAGCCGACATTTCCGTCTTCAAGTTCAACCTCGCTCCATTCACCCAAAGTGCTTTTCACAGCAACTTTCGTACCTTCATGCAATACGACTAAATCCGTTCCGCTTACATCCGGAGAACTCTTCATCGACACACTTGGAGCGAAAACAATCGCTTCTGAATGTTCACGCAATGCATTCATCTGGCTAAAACCAAAGACATTTGAAACAACCACCATGACAAAGAGAAGCAAACCCAAATAGAAGGCAACCTTTTTGAAACGGACAACCTTGGAAAAGAAAAAGACCACCAAGCAGAAAATGAATAACAAGAAACAAGTTATACCAATTCCGCCCCATGTGTCTGCTCCCGCTATGTCTCTAACCGAAACAAACCAATCCGCCAAAAAGAAATGACCCAACGGCTCTATTTTATCAACTGCTCGCTGCTTTGCTATTTGCAAATTAAAACGGATGTCTTTATCTCCCGGTTGAAGCAATAATGCCCGTTCATAATTCAAGATAGCTGGGGCAATCTGTCCATCCTTATAATAGGCATTACCCAAATTATAATAGACAGCAACTGACTCTCCAGTGTTTTTCAAGATGCCCTCATACAACTCAATAGCAGCTTTATAATCTTCTTTTGTATAAGCCACTTCAGCCTCTTTCAAGGAAGCTTCTTGCGCTGTTGCTATTCCAGTAAACAAAAGAAACATAGCAATCAGCCAACACGTTTTCATATATTTTTCTGTTTTCATCTTGTTACTTTTTAATGGTATTTTCCATCTT
>ENA-UERG01001720-UERG01001720.1-human-gut-metagenome-genome-assembly--contig:-NODE-1720-length-17323-cov-11.126696_pt1 | contig 17323 bp, 9 predicted proteins | sample MGYA00242954_ERZ507954 | MGnify/ENA primary metagenome ERZ507954 (study PRJEB26167, sample SAMN06115478) | human gut metagenome | host: Homo sapiens | place: China:Sichuan | collected 2015-01-21... | reverse complement strand
ATACTGTTGTTGCTGAAGAAAAAAATGCAAAGAAGAATAGTGACCGGGTGCTGCGGGCCTATTATCTGGATCGGGATATTGATAAGGCGTTGCGTAGGATGGCGTTGGAGGAAGGAAAAAATCTGACGGAATCGGTCAATGACGCTTTGCGAGCCGGATTGACAAAATATCTGTAAAAATACGAGGAAAATTGAAAAGGCAACCTACCACTGGCGTATGGTGCGAAAATGAAATAAAAATTTTTTTAATTTTAGGTGCGTAGTTTTGCTTTTTTCTGTACCTATATAAGTGAATACCTGTTTTAAGGCTTTTTTGAAAGGAGTGTTTTTGATGATGGATACCGGGCAGCGTGTGAAGCTTGTCAAAAGCCGAGCGTGGCAAATACGCCGCCGACAGGAAAAGCACATCACCGAGCGATTGTCGCTTGTGTCTGTTGCGCTTTGCTGTTGCCTTATTTATGCGATGGGACATTTCCCCGACCGGTCGCCGGGTGCGGTGCAGGGCTTAAACGGCGCAACGATGCTGCTGGAAAACGTGGGCAGCTATGTGTTGGTTGGCGTGATCTGCTTTATTGCGGCGGTGGTCGTTACCGTGTTTTGCACACGATTGAGAAAGAAAAACAATAAACAGGAGGAACGAACTAAGGAGGATGAGGAAGCATGAAGAAAAGGTTTTTAGCGGCGCTGCTGAGCCTGTGCATGACGCTCACGCTGCTGCCAACTACGGCGTTTGCAGCGCTGAGCGATTCGCTGGGCAACACACTCAAGGAAAATCAGGCGATTTTGGAGCAGCTCTCCGCCTTGACCGGCGGCAGCAGCGACCAAGTGCGTTCCGTGCTGAACGCTTTGGGGCTGCTGGATGAAGCCGGCAATTTCAAGGTGGATCAAACCATCACGCTGGACGGCCAGGTGTTGACACTGGCGGCTGTCATGGAGCTGCTGGAAAATCCCGCCACGGATCTCACCCGCATAGCCGACGTGGATGGGACTCCGGTGGCGCTGGGCGATTTGAAGACCATGATCCAAATCGAACAGGAGCTGCAGCGGATCAAGGACACCTATTTCTCCGGCAGGGAGTTTACCGGGGAAGCTCTGGAGAATCTCAATAGCCTGATGGAGCAGCTGGAGCTGCAGGGCATCAGCTTGCGGTATTCCGCCACAGCGCCTGTGGGCGTTGAGACGGTGGATATGAGCAGCATGATGAGCCAAACGCTGGGGAATCTCGCAAACAACACCTGGAACTCCGGGCCTTTTACTGTATACAGAGGAAAACCGGCCGGCTTTTCCTACCGCATTCAAAAAGGCCAGCTCAGCGATTATATCACCAATGTGGAGGTCTCGATAGGCGGGGTGAGTGGGGTCGAGCAAAGCGACGGGTCCTACAAGCTGACCTATGCGGTAGACGGCTACAGTTTAGGTGGTCAGAAAATCACTGTCAAGGTTCAAACCAAAGGAAGAACCTCAGCCTGGCTCGAGAATTCTTATTCCTATGGCGACCTGCTGGGGATGATTGAATTTTACGATGCGGAAAATCTGGTGTTCTATGACGGTGCCGCTTATGCCGACCACTGTCAGCTCAAGCTAAAAAAGACGGTTGACGCCCCCACAATACAAACATCAATGACCGCGCCGAGTTATGTTGAAGAACTCAAAAATACAACCGTATTATATGATGATTTGTTTATTCCTTTGCTGGCAGAAAGCTACACTGGCGGCAGTGCCGACAATTCGGACTTTATTGCGCTAAGCAATACCATCGGAATTTTGGAGGGTGCCCGCAACTCGGTGTCTTCCAGCAACTCCACCAAATCTTATCAGCCATACCAAATCGACGCCAGCATCGAGTTTAGCTGGAGCGGAGACATAGCTGCCTATAATGGCTCTGCGCCGTATGGCAATTATATTTCTGCAAACCCGATACCCTATGCCCCGTTCTGTCTGACGGAGTACAAGCTCGATGGAACAGCTCTGACGCTCACCACCGACGGAAAGAAAACGGAGAACTGTACGATTAACAATGGCAGTACGGTCAGCATCTCCCTGCAGTCTACCACGCAAAACAGAGAGAATCATCAGTACTATCTGCCCTTCGAACTGTATCTGAAGAATGTAAATAATAATATCCCAAATTCCACCACCACCGCCAAGACCAGCGACGTCACCGCCAAGCTGTTGGACGCGGACGCCCCCACCATTCAAAGCGTCACGGCCCCGGCGGGAACCTATGCCAGCGGACAGCATGTGCCTATCACAGTTACCTTTAACGAGTTCGTGGATCTTAGCAACGCCAGCGTGACCATCAATGGCAAAGTGTATAGCGCCGCTGAGCTTTCCATGAACGACTACGGCGTCACGGCAATGCTCTGGTATCCAGTGCAGGATGCGGATGACACCACGGTCATCGTCAATGGTATGACCGGTGTGGAAGATGTTTTCGGCCATCCGTTGGATACCGCACTCTATCAAAGCAACTCGATTGCCGACGTTACGCTGAAGAGCGTCTTGATGCGCAACGCTCCCACCGCACTGACCGCCGACTACGCCAACGGCAAGGCATCGTTCACGATGAACGCCAACATGGAGCAGGCCTACATGACCAAATACAGCAATTATCACACCCCGGCAGGCACAGAGCCGAAGGAAGCCCCTTTCCGCCTCGAACTGAGGGACAACTCCACGGATGAAGCAATCCATCTGCAGGTCTATCTGGACACAGAGAAGGAAGCCTTCACCATGAGCGACTATGCAATCGCACCCGCAGCTTACACCCGCACCTATACGGTGACGCTGCAGGCCAACGAGGGCACGAAAGACTCTCCTAACTGGGTGAATGTTCTTCCCCTGACCCGGCAGTTCACGGTGGCAAAGAAAGTTTCCGCGCACACGGTGACCATCGTCCCGGAAGCGAATGACGCCGACTATACGATTTCCCTCGCCGAAGTCGCCCGCCCCACGCTTCAGGCCAAGGTTTTGGGGGAAAACGGTGAGCAGGCCAGCTACACCACCGGTAAATGGAGCAGCAATGACCTGGACATTGCCACCATCGACGAGGATACCGGCCTTGTTGCCACCACAGGAACCAAGGTGGGAACCGTCACCTTTACCTTTACGGCGGACAACGGGACTGAGGACCCTGCCGATGATGTGACGGGCCAGTCACAGCCCTATACCGTGACGGCAGGCGATTCCCTGGCACTGGTGATTCCCGGCGGCTCGTCCATCGTGACGCGGGTAAATCAGCCCGCCACCGTGCTGTGGAGCTCCAATGCCGCGCTGATGGCACCGAACAAAGAGTTCGATTACAGGATCGACCTGTATGAGGGCAACTACGCGAATGAGGCGGCGTTGAGCGGCCTCAATCCCGTTGCGACTTATACCGTCGGCAAGGATGAAAACAGCGTGCGGATCGAGGAGAATGTGCTCTCCAAGCTCTCCAACGGCAATATCCCTGCCTACACGGTATTGGTCTCCATGCCGCACCCCAACGCCGGGGGTGAGGACGTCCGCCTGTCGGCACTTGCCTGGATCATCGTGCAGGCACCACCTGCCACGGCCAAGCTGACACCGCCCCAGAGCATTTACCTCAAGGATACCGACGGCGCCGTCAATATCGGCTGGTCGGTGGAAAATGCCACTACCGGCGCCTCTCAACAGCCCACGCTGACCATTACCCGGGTCACAGAGGACAACAGCACCCATGAGGTGGCCAGTGAGCGCCTATCCGGTACCTCCGGAAGCTACTCCCTGCCATTACAGAGTGTGAAAGCCGGCAATCTAAAGGACACCTATCAAGTGGTTTTGAGCGTGGAGAACCCTGGTGAGGAATCTCCCAGCACCGACTCCTTCCCCCTGTATGTCTACGATGCCGACGCACTGAAGGTGCAGGACGACAAAGGAAACACGATTTCTGTGCTGGCCATGGACAATACCTCCAAGGTCAGCGGCACCCTGCCCACCGATACAGATAAAATTTTGCAGCTGCGCCAGGAGTTGGGGCTGATCGAGTACATAGGCATCAACTATGACGAGTACGGATGGAACTCCTTTAAAGACGGCATCCGGTGGCTCTCCAGCAACAACAATGCCATTTCCGTCAACTACAAGCAGGGCGGACTGTATGAGGACATCAGAAACTTCTCCTTTGATTCCTACCTTCCCGAAACCAAAATGGCGCTGTCCGGCTTGGCCAACGGCACCGCAACCGTCACGGCTACCCATGCCGCCACGGGCATGAGCGCCGCCGTACAGGTGACAGCGAAAACGCTGCAAAATAAGTTCTATCTCTTCCAGCTGACGCCTGCAGCGGAAACTACGCTGCAATACACCGACGGCAAAGGTGTTCCCAAAACGGTCACGACCAACAGTGATGGCGTGCTGGCGCTTTACGAACCCAACGGAATCGCCAGTGAGGTGTCTCTGCGGTCCGGCTCCGGCGCGGATATTTATCTGGGCACCATCTATAAAGAAAATCTGCGTTCCGGCGAGCGGGATGCCACAAAACTGCAGCTTTATCCCTTGAATACCTTCAGCCTTCGGCGAGTCGCCCGGGCATCTGTGACGCTCATCACGCCGGGCGGCGATCCGCTGGCGAACAAGACGGTGACCGTTCGCGGCGGCGTTTATAAAAACGGAGGCTACTGCCAGACAGCTCTGCTGGGCTCCAGGGCAGGAGCACTTGTCAGCGGCATCACCGGCGACACCTATACCACGGATGCGGCGGGAAATATAACCGTCTATCTGGATTCCACCCAGTTCTGGTCGGCCGAAAAGGGTGAGAGCAGCACCACGGCGCTTTCCGCTCTGGATCAGCTGGAGTACATTCTGGAGATCAGCGCAATTGACGGCGACAAGTACTATCCGCTGCTGCTGACCGTCAACGGCAAGCTGGGCGTGGACGATGTAATGCGCACCGCAGAGGGCGTTGTCTCTCTGGAGCGCGTGCCGCCGGGGGAGGAAAACAAACCCTTCATTGTGGCGCAAAGCGTTGATTACGGTCTTGCCAACGGTCAGAAGGTGGATGTCCGCAGCTCGACCGGGAAGATTGGCCCTAACAGCAGCTTTAAAACAGCAAGCCTGCACACCACCATGTTCCTCTGGGGCGAGAAGATTGCCGACGCGAAGAATTACAGTCTCAAGCTGGCGGACGAATACGGCGTTCTTCCTGCCGCCCAGAGCAGCAGTACCAAGCAGTATCCCTTCTCATCCATCCCCGTAGCGGAAAACGATCTGACCCTCACCGAGGCCACCATGACCACCTCTGGATGGATCGCCGACGGCAAGGATGTGGGTATGAAAACGCAGCTGAGCCTGAACGGCAGCCTGCTGCAGGAGAAAATAATGCCCTTCCGGGTCGTTGATCTGACCCGAGTGCCCAAGGTGACAGAGGATGACCGCGTCACCGGTATTCTGGCGACGATGGGAGCCTCCAGTGTAGTGAAGGGAGTCGACTTTGGCGGAGTGGGCGACAGTAACATTCTCAAGGTGCTGACCGGACGGCTGGATGATCTGAGCGGTCCGGTGGACACTTCCGTGTTCAAAATGATCATCACCCCCAGCGAAGATCCCTCCGTGTTCCGTGCCATGATTTGGGCCGGGTACAACACGCTGGAGATGGAGGACATGGACTATTCCGAGGACGGCGTGGCGTTGGGTGCGAATGTGCTGACGCAGAACCTGGAGGTGGGCGTGCCCAGTACCGGGGACCTGAGCCAGATGGCCCAGGGAACCTATGATCCCAAGGGGGACTACAAAACCAACTCCTTGGCCGACAATGTCACCAGCACGGATCTCAACTTGCAGTTGGAGGGCTTTTACGAAGCGGAGATCCGCTATAACGCCGAAAAAAAGGAGTGGGAGGTTTTCACCGTAGGCGGCGGCTTTACCTCCGGCGTTGGCGTGGGCTTCTCCTTCAGCGTGAACGCCATGGCTGGCCCCGTGCCGTTGACAGCAACCTTTGAGCTGGGCGGTGCCATTCAGCTGGATTTCCGTACCGCAGTGCGCTACGGCCAGCAGGGACAGGGCACAGAGCTTGCCTGGAGCGATCCCACGGCCACGGCAGTGAATGACTTTTTGACCACGCTGCGTATCAACGCCTATGTCCACGCGTTTGGCGGCATTGGCTTTGACTATTCGATCGTGGCGCTGAAGATCGGCCTATTCGGCAATTTGGATGTGGACAGTCAGAATAAGTTCCTTTCCCGCACCTATCTTGCCGACGAGACAAAGCGCCAGATCAACGGTCAGGCCCTGGGGATCCAAAGCGAAGTGGGAATCAAATTTGTGGCCACCTTCCTGTTTATCTCCTACGAGGCGGTGATCGCCTCCGGAACCCTTGGAGCCACCAGGACTTTTAATGACTGGAAAACAATCGACGACTACTGGAATAGCGCCACCAGTGGGCTGAGCCTTGCCTCGCTGCGGATGGCGGCGGCCCAGAGCGGAATGCAGGTGGCTTCTGCCAGTGCAACGCTCCAAAGCCGGGACTATCTGGAGCAATATGCCCGTACCTGGGGCCAGCCCCAGCAGCGGATGATGCTGCTCTCTCTGAACTCCCCCAGTGGGCTGGAAAGCATCCAGACCAATGCCAACCCCACATCCTATCCACAGCTCAGCGATGACGGGAAGGTATTGGCCTACATCAACGACGGCAACAGCAGCAGTATTTACGGCAGCCGGGCGCATTTCTCCACCCTCAATGGCGGTGTCTATTCTACCTCCAGCAAAATTGCCGATCCCACAGGGTTCCCCGGCTACGGCGACACGAGCGTTTCTCTGTCCGGCACTGACAGCTTCGCGGCGGCGGCTTGGGTTCGCATGGGCACCGACCTGCCGGGTAAAAATGCCGGTGATCCCGTGACATTGGAAGAGCAAAACCTGCTGATGAACAGCACGGAGATCGTAGCGTCCGTCTATGACGGCACAACCTGGACTTCCACCCGCCTAACCAAAGACGGCACACCGGATCTGGCCCCAGCCACGGCAGTGGGCGACGGCAAGGCCATCGTGTTCTGGCGCAGCGTCTACACCCCCGATCCCGGTACGCAGGGCAGCAACAACCTGCTGAACTTCACGACCAGAGATTGTATCATGTACCGTTGCTATGACAGCGGCACCTGGAGCGAGGCCAAAATGCTTTATAACGGTGCTACTGGCAGCGTGAAGGCGTTGCAGGCGGCCATGCTGCCCGACGGAACCGCTATGGCGGTTTACTCGCTGGACCGCAGCGGAACCGGAAATACCTCCGACTACGAGATCGCCTATTGTACCGTGGATGCTGACGGAATGCCCGGTACAGCCATGCTGGCAACCTGTGACAGCAATCTTGACGAAAACCCCCAGGTCGTTGCAGCCAACTTCGGCATCGGGGATGACCGATTTGTCATCGGTTGGCATAGTGTCCGAGACGGCAGCAGCGATATTCAGCTGTTGGCTGTGGACGGCAGCGGCACCATGTCCAACAGTTTCCCCGGCTCTCTGTCTGCCCTGACCAGCAGCGGCAGCGCCGTCGTGGGCGGAGACTTCCGCTTCGCTTCCCTCAGCGGGGGTCATCGCAGCCTCAATGATCTTACCATCGTCTGGAATGAGACTGTCAATGACGCCAACGGCGCGGTAGATCACGGCATTTTGAAGGCGGCCAAGCTGCGCTATGCCGCAAATACCTACACTCTCTCCGCACCATTGGAACTGGCAGAGCTGCCGGATCGCACGCTGGCTGACCACTTTGATGCCTATGTCAGCGGCAGCAATCAGGTGCAGGCTGCCATTCAGGCCACCCGGTATGACGATGAAAAACCGGAGGTAATCGGCGGCGTGACCGTTCCGGGTGAGGAAACGATCCTCTATACCGCTACTTCTAATTTTATCACCGATGCGGTGGCAGTGGAACAGATCGGTGTGGATTATGCAACGCTGGCGCTGAACAGCCTGACACCCATTCGCTTTACCATCCGCAACACCGGGCTGAACGATGTGAAAAACCTAACGGTCAGCCTTGGCAGCGGGGAAACCGCAACCCTTACAGAAACACTGCTGCCCAATGAAAGCACCACCCTTACCGTCTGGCACCATGTGGAGGACCACGTGACCGACCCGCGCTATACCATCACCGCCGACGGCATCAACGAAGAAGGCAAAGTGTATCTGGATTATCCCGACATTGGCATCTCGCAAATGGAAGTGATTGCGGAGAGCGCCGGCAAGCGCACGGTGCGCATGACCCTCTATAATTCCTCTGCCGCCACGCTGGCCAGCGGAAAGGGCCGCGAGGTGAAGATTGCGTTCTATGCGGATGATCTGCATACCAAACCTGCAGAGGTAACCTGCACCACAAACGGCGTATCGGTTCGCGATAATGAAATCACCGTTTCCGAAGACAGCGTCCTCGCCCGCATCGATCAGGGAACCTTTACACTGGACCTGACCTATGATCTGGGCGAGTATATGAACTCCATTGGCAAAACCGAGATCCCCAATGTGGGTACCTATCTGTACGCCGAGGCGTGGGCGGAAGGTCAGATCGGTGGAACGGGAAGCAATCAGCGCCTGCCGGAGTATGACGGCAGTGACAGCGAGGCCAGCGTCCATATGACCGGCGCACTGGCCCGCACCGGAGAGCAGCTGACGATGGATGTGGCACAGGGGAACGACGGCAACGGTCACAGCACCGCCGCCATTACCCTGCGCAATAACTGCCTGCAGTCTCAGACCAGCGCAGCGCTGGTGGCCACGCTGCTGGATGCTGCCGGGACCATTCTGGAAACGAAAAAGACCAGTATTGGCGGTGCCATCTCCGGGGAAACCTTCCGGACGGAAACCGTCACCTTCTCCAAGCTTGGCACCCGCGTAGTGGTACGAGCCGCAGTGCCCGGTAATGACCTTCTGACCTTTGAAGGTCTGGCAGTGGGGCTCGGCGATTTTACCGCCAACGGAACGAACTATACCTATACGCTGCAAAATGATAGCGGAGCAACATCTACGCTGGTCACAGCGGTGTCTGGAAACGGCGAGCCCGTGAGCATCAACGGGCAGGCTCTGTCCACCGGCGGCAGCGCAACCGTTGCCATCCCCAAGAGCGGCACAACCAACATTGTCGTGGGAATCGGTGCTAAAACTTACACGCTGACGATTCTGCGCAATAGCGGTACAGGCGGCAATGAAGGCGGTGGCGGCGGAGCGACCAGCTACACGCTAACCTTCGATACCAACGGCGGCAGCGCCATTTCCAAGGTATCTAAGACCAGCGGCACCACTGTTGACCTGACCGGCTATACGCCTACTCGTGACGGCTATACCTTCGATGGTTGGTACAGCAATAGCGACCTGACTATCAAAGTCACTTCTATCAAGCTGACTTCCAATACCACCATTTACGCAAAGTGGACGGCAAAATCGGATATGTCTTTCACCGATGTGGCAGACAAAGCATATTACAGAGATGCCGTTGAGTGGGCTGTTGACAACGGCATCACGAAAGGCACCACCGCAACGACCTTCAGTCCTAACGCTACCTGCACCAGAGCGCAGGCCGTGACCTTCCTGTGGCGCGCCGCTGGCAGTCCCGAACCCGAAACCCGCACCATGCCGTTTACCGACATCCCCGTGGGCAGCTATTATTACGACGCTGTGCTGTGGGCGGTGGAGAATGGCATCACCAAGGGCACCAGCGACACCACGTTCAGCCCCAACATGACCTGCACCCGCGCCCAGATCGTCGCGTTCCTGTGGCGTTCCGAGAAGTCCCCGGCAGCGGGTACGGCCAATCCCTTTGCCGATGTGAAGTCCACCGCCTACTATGCTGATGCGGTACTGTGGGCGGTCAAGGAGAACATCACCAAGGGAACCACCAACACCACATTCAGCCCCGACGCGGATTGCACCAGAGCGCAAATCGTAACCTTCTTGTATCGCTTTACTGTAGAGTGATCGGCGGGCTGCGGATAAGCAAAAATTAAATCCAATCAGGTTACAAGCGGCGGCTCGTGGCGAGCCGCCGCTTGCTTTATGTGTGACGGTGCGGAAAAAATACCCTTGACAAATCGTAACCGTCAAAGCTAATGGCGAATAGAACTTTATAAGTAAGCGTAAAATCTAACCACGTATAAAAGGCCGCCATCTCAAGGAGCCGTTCACTATGCGTGGACTCTATGCTCTATACGGGGTATTCTCTCATTTTCACGGGAAATCTTCAATCCGCCGCTGCGTTTGACGGTTACGCCCTTCATTCCGCCGATTCGTTCCGTTGAAAGCTCAAATAGCGGGTACCCTGAAAGGTCAGCTCTCCTGAGTCTCCTTCCGCCAGCATGCCGTATTCCGTGCCGGAAACCAGAAACTCTATCCGGTCGCCGCTCTCTACCTGAAAGGTGGCGTAATAGCTGGTAGCGGTATGGGTATGATGCATCCCATTTCTCTGGTGATGGTGGTGGCGAGAAACAGCGGTACGCCGGGATACCACCTTGGCAGGAACGGACAGCTTCGGTGAATGATTATTTTTGTTCCATTCACCTATACCACGAACCATTGTTACGATAATAATGCCAAACACCAACACAAACATGACAGGAACCATGACCTGCATGATGCTGAAAGTCACACCAAAGCCGGGATCTCCTCCAAAGCCCATCATAAACGAACTCCTCTCTTTACGGAAGCCTGGGACCTCCTGCAGGAGGCCCCAGGCAGATTTTATGTCCGGTTAAGTCATCACACCTGCTGCTCCGGCGTGTCCGCGGAAGCGGCCGCCGCGTCAGGCTGGGCCTGGGGAGCCACCGTCACCTGCACCGGCTGGGAATTGCCCGCCGCCAGCTTTCCGCCCAGGGCACCTGCCAGCAGGCTCTTGAGGTCCAGCCCCATTCCGGCGCTGATGCCCTCGGTGACCTGAGTGGTACCGTTGACGATGTCGCTGAGGAGCTTGGCGCTGTTGCCCTCGCCGTACATGGTGATCTTATCCACCTTGCTGAGGGGCTCCGCCACGTTCTTGGCGATCTCCGGCAGGGCGTTCATGATCATCTCGATCACAGCGGCCTCGCCGTACTTCTTCATGGCCTCCGCCTTCTTGTCGATACCTTCGGCCTCTGCCAAGGCCTTGGCCCGGATGGCTTCGGCTTCCGCCTGACCGACAGCGGCGATACCGGCAGCTTCCTGCTCCTTGGCGAAACGGGCAGCCTCGGCGGCCTTCTTGGCGGCTTCCGCCGCCTGCTCCTGTTCATAGCGGACGGCTTCCGCGTCTTTTTGCCGCTGGTACAGAGCTGCCTGTGCCTCCTGCTCCTTGCGGTAACGGTCGGCGTCGGCAGCGGCGCGGACCTCCGCGTCCAGGGACTGCTTCTTGACCTCGACTTCCTTGCTCTTCAGCTCGGCTTCGCGCTCTGTCTTGGCAATCTGGGCATTGACGGTAGCCGTCTCAATGGAGCGCTGCTGCTCCTGCTGCTGGATGGTGTAGGCGGCGTCGGCCTCGGCTCGCTTAGTATCCTCCTGCACCTTCAGTTCAGACTGCTTGATCGCCAGATCATTCTGCTTCTGGGCGATGTGCATGTCCGCCTCCACCTGGGCATCATTGGACGCCTTGGCAGCCTGAGCCTGGGCGATGGCAATATCCCGCTCTGCCTCAGCTTTGGCGATAGCAGCATCCTTCTGGATCTTGGACATGTTGTCCTGACCAAGCGAGTTGATAAGGCTGTTTTCATCGGTGACACGCTGGATATTGCAGGAGATGATCTGGATGCCCAGCGCGTTCATATCGGTCTGGGCCTTGGACTGCACCTCGTCGCCGAACTTCTTACGGTCATTGCAGATCTCTTTCAGAGTGATGGTGCCGATGATCTCACGCATGTTGCCCTGCAAGGAATCCACGATAGCCCGGTTGAAGTCGTCCTCCGTCATATTCAGGAAGTTCTTCATAGCCAGCTGGATGCCCTCCGGGTCTGTCATCACCCGCACCTTGGCCACGGCGTCCACGTCCACGCCGATGAAGTCCTGGGTGGGAATGTAACCCTCGGACTTGATGTCGATGGAGATCTGGCGGACGATCAGCTTATCCACCCGCTCCAGAAAGGGGATCTTGATACCGGCCTTACCGATGAGCACCTTGGGGTGCTTCCGCAGGCCGGAGATGATGTAGGCCACGTCGGGGGGTGCTTTCACGTAGCCCATCAGGAAAATGAGAATGACCAGGATCACGGGAATCGCAATGGGAATTGCCTTCAGTAAAATGTCCATGTGGTTCTCCTTTTCTTTTTCTTTATGTAGTTTTTAAGGGATGACAATACTTATGCGGAGTATTCCTCGTCTTCGGGCACCGTACCGCCGGAGATCTCCCGGTAAAACGCGGCGATAGCGGCCATCTCATAAGGCCGCAGGGCCAGGTTGCCCAGCCCCAGCGTCAGGGTACACAGGATGCTCCAGCCGATGAAGCTGAACTGCAGGCAGAACAGCCGCCAGCGGTTCCCCTTCATCATGGCCTTGGACTGGGCAATGGCCTCGCTGGCCGTCAACTCCGGGTGTTCTGCCAGAATGTAGCCGGTCATGGCATAGCTGTAAGAAGCCATGATGCCGGGGATGATCAGCAGCAGCGTCCAAAGAAGAATATACACGGCTTGAAGCAGTATGGTCACAGCTATGGTTTTCCAATAGGGGAAGTAGGAAAACAGGGTCTCAAAGGGCGGCTTTTCTCCGGCGGTCAGGTTCAGGTTGAACCGGGCATAGCCCACTTCGATAACACTGCCCAGAATGAAATACAGGACCCCCAGCACGATTGCCGCTAAGATCAAGTAGATCGCGCCGCCAACCAGAACTGCCCGCAGTCCCGGTGTGATCCCGTCCCCCCAAGAGTAGATGGTCTGTCCGGCATATTGAATATTCGCGTTCAGGCTGCCGCCGGTAAAATTGATCTTAAATTCAGGTCCGCCGGAAGTGGCTCCTCCCAGAATCGCCGCCACCAATCCCACCAGAATGGCCAGCGGCCATTTCCCCTGAAGCGCCGCCCTGGCTTCCTGCCTAAAATCTGCCGCGTATTTCATTAGCTCTCCCTTTCCGCCCCATGGGCTCCCCCACTATATTTCTTTTCTGCAAGGACTCTCACTTTTATAGACGGTTCCAATCCTAATTTTGTTGCATATTTTCCGTCTTTTCTCAATAATTCCATCAAGTGGATGGTCAACAGCCGCTCTCTGGCCCCATGGCCCTCAGCTCCTTTTCCGGTTTTTGGAACGCCGTCCCTTTGCTTGAGAATAGCGTACAGCAAAAGGACGGCGGAATACATCATAGAATTGGAAAGATACAGCAGTTTATTTTCACTTTCGGAGCAAAATACCCCTTTCAGGTTTTCTTCCGGCTCCGATATGCTTCATACCGCGCCTCATCAATCACACCGGCAGCCAGCATCTTCTCTGCCCAGAGCTGCAAGGTCTCCACCGTAATGGAAATGCGTTCCAGCTCCTCCTGAATGTATAGAAAATCCTCCAGCTCATCATCGGAAATTTTGCCGTCAGCCGTGATTTCAATAAGCCGGTCCTTCCGCTTATTCATCGCGTTTAAAGATGCCAGCATTTCCAGCACGATCTGAGACAGGTCCTTGATCTTGATCTCCGGCACATACTCCTGCCCGATGGGACACTGATTGGCGCAGTAATAGTTGCACAGGTCCGGCTTTTTGTATTTCTCTGCCATTGTACGTACTTCATCCGGATGCGGAAAAGAGCGCTCGTTCTCAATCTTTTCTATACGCTCCGGCGGAATGGATTCTAACAACTCACTTGCGGTCTCTCTGGTAAGCTTCAGATTTTCTCTGGTCAACTGATATATATTTTTATTCTCTCTGGTAGAAACTCTCGCCATGCTGTACCCTCACGATCTCAAGTTCAGTTTATCGCTATATAGGCAACGGATCAAAAAGGCCTCAATCTGATCGGGCTTGATGCCACGTTTGCTGAAAAGCAGATCGAGCCGTTTGTAGGTGGTCATATCACTGCCAGTTTCTTGCTAATATTATAATTTGCACACGCAAGGATGTAAACAACGATTTAAAAAAACAAGCCGAGGCGTTTGCCCGGCTTGTTCTCATTTATGATAAAACTTCATAGGTCCCTTATATTTGCATCGTTCGCTGCTTGGGTTTATGCATGGACACGGGAAAGCTCACGATGACGGTGAAGAGGTCCGCCATGGTTTCCACCCGGAAGGTGCCGCCGCAGGCCTCGGTAAAGCTCTTGGCAACAGACAGGCCCAAGCCGGTGCCGCCATCCGTGCGGCTCTCGTCACCCCGCACAAACCGGGCGGTGAAGTCCACACCTTCCGGCAGCTCATTGCGGGAGGTATTGCGAAGGGAGGCGACTGCCGCCTTGTCGATGGTTTTCAGAGAGAGATAGACGCGGCTCCCAGGCAAGCTGTAATTGAGGGCATTCTGAAGGAGATTCTGGAACACCCGGTACAGGCGCGTACCGTCGGCCGTGATCTCAACCGGCTGCTCCGGCAGGTCAAGTTTGAAGGTCAGGCCGGATTTTTGAATCTCGCCATCCATGTCGGCAAGGGTTTGACGCAGGAGCTTGCCAAAGTCCAGCACCTCCGGCTTCACGGGGAGCTGGTCGCTGGCGGCTTTGCTGATCTCAAACACATCCTGCACCATACTCTTGAGCCGCAATGCCTTTTGCTGGATGATCTGTGCGTAATCCGAGGCCGCTCCCTCCAGCGGCTCCTGCATCAACAGTTCAGAATAGCTGAGGATGGAGGTCAGCGGCGTTTTCAGATCGTGGGATACATTGGAGATCAACTCCACCTTCATGCGCTCACTGCGGGTCTGCTCTGCCACCGCTGCCTTTAGGCCGGACTGGATACTGTTGAGCCGTTCGGCGGTCTCACGCAGGTCTGCATCCGCAGGCAGATCCAGCGGTGTGGTCAACTCGCCGCTTTGGACCGCGGCCACATGGTCGGCCAGCAGCCCAAAATCACGGGCGAGCGCCCGTTCACGGCGTCCCCACAAAATCGAGGAGAGCAGGCCAAGCACCAGCCAAACGGCGCATATACCCAAGAGCGCGATTTCGTCATAGGTTTCAAGATAAATGTACAAAAGAGCGAAAGAACCCAGCACGGCGAGAACCGTTGCCAAATTACGAATGGCAATCCGGCGATTGATCCGCTTCTGTATGGGATAGGTCAATTCATTTTTCCGCATGGCGCTGGATACGGTACGGTATAGGCTCTTGCGCGTTTCGGCGGGATGATAACGGTGGTCATTACGGATGAACCATACCGCCCAGAATAGCCCCAGCGCTGCGCCGGGGTTGAACAACCCCGCACCGAAGCAATGGAGGGTCTGCATTATCGTATAAGACACATCATCCGGATACCACCAGAGATAGCCGTCAGCCGCCGCCAGCATGGGAACCGTCAGACAAAGCAGGCACAGGAACACCGCAAGGAAGCGCAGCTCCGTCCAGATATGGAAGGTCACTTTGGCGATGGCTTGATCTGCCGCGTACCGCTCCTTCCTCAGCACGAACCATGCTGCAAGCAGCACGAGCCCCACACAGAAGGAAATTGCAAGCGATCTCCACGCCTCGTGGCTGTTCTGAAGGCTCCGGTATATCCAGTAGAGGGAGTTGTACGAATAGCTGTTGCTGCCCTTGTAGAGAATGGGGATTTGCCGCACAGCCATTTTTATGGTAACCTTTGCCTCTTCCTCGCCGACCTTGAAATTGGTATAGCCGGGGACATTCCAAAGAGAGTCCTCGTCCAGAATGTTATCGCTGTCATAGACGGACAGCTTTTTGCCGTCCTTCCAAATGGAAACTTTGCCGTCCTCATAGATCAGCAGGAAGTTGTAGCCCTTCGGCAGCTTGCTGTATTCATCCAGCGCCATCCGGTAACCGGTCACTTCTTCCAGATTGCTGTATTTTTTGCCATCGGCTGCGCGAATCGCATAAATTGTGTTTAGATCGTGCTTGTATGCGGAATCTGGAGACGTGTCCTGCGCTTCAGCGAATGATGTTTCACAGCTTGCCATTGGTGTATCCGCAAAGAACCAGATCGTACCTGTTCCGGATACGGTATCCTCAACAGAATAATCCGGATGATACCAGTCCACCGTTCTCCCAACGCCTATCGCCAGAAAGGATTCCAGATCGTTGGAGATATGATTGCGGAACACCGGTGTTTCCTGCCAGTCGTTCTGCCACCATTCCGCATAATCACTTCCAATAGCCCGGCGCCCTACGGCACCACACAGACTGCCCAGCGTCAGGCTCACGCCCATGAAAAACGTCAGAAAAGCCGCCGCGGCGCGCAAACCGGTCCTCTTTTTTCGCGGCATTACAGGCTCGATTTCCACAGCTTCAGTTGTGTTGTTCCATTTTGTATCCAATACCCCACACCACCTTGATATAGTCTGGCTCCTTGGGATTCAACTCGATTTTCTCACGAATGCGCCGGATGTGAACCATCACCGTATTCTCACAGGCGTAGCTGTCAGACTGCCAGACCCGCTGATAGATTTCCTCCGCTGGAAACACCCGTCCGGGATTTCGCATCAGCAGATCCACAATCTTCAACTCTGTGGCAGTGAGCTTTACCAGTTCGCCGTCTGCTTTCAGTTCACGGCGCTCTGGGTCATAGGACAGGCGTCCGTTGACAATCTCGCCCTCACGCTTCTCCGCGTGAACATCTCCCAGCAGGGTGTAGCGGCGCAGCTGGCTCCGTACCCGGGCGGCCAACTCCTGGGGATTATAGGGCTTGGTCACATAGTCATCCGCCCCCATGGAAAGGCCGAGGATCTTGTCGGTATCCTCACTTTTGGCAGAGAGAACGATGACCGGCAGGTTCCGCTTTTCCCGGATGCGCATGAGGGCGGAAAGCCCGTCAAGCTTCGGCATCATCACGTCGATAAGGATGAGCCGTACCGCCGGGTCAAGCGCCTGCTCCACCGCCACCAACCCATCGTATGCCCTGCGGACGGTATACCCCTCCCGCTCCAGCACGATGGCGATAGCCCCTACGATCTCACGGTCATCATCGACCACGAGAATACATTCGTTCATAGCGAGTTCCTCCCTTGAAGCTGTCTCCATTGTAGCGGCGGAGCCTTACAAACAAATCGACGAAAGTCTTACGAATTTCTTACAAAGTTTCTGCTTAGAAAAATGGTACAGGTTTTCGGCCAACATAATTTGTTCAGTGCATGACAAATTTAACTTTGTTGAATTTATTTTACCACAGAAAGGATCTGCGCGCCACTTTGTCAACAGGTCCAAATCTTGACGGCACCACTTAAATCAACTCCATCCAACGCATGAACTGCGTTATTGCCGGAGCCATAAATCTTTTTCAGGTTTTTTGCCTGT
>ENA-UERG01001718-UERG01001718.1-human-gut-metagenome-genome-assembly--contig:-NODE-1718-length-17373-cov-4.088749_pt1 | contig 17373 bp, 17 predicted proteins | sample MGYA00242954_ERZ507954 | MGnify/ENA primary metagenome ERZ507954 (study PRJEB26167, sample SAMN06115478) | human gut metagenome | host: Homo sapiens | place: China:Sichuan | collected 2015-01-21... | reverse complement strand
GAAACGGGAATCGAGGGCTTCCACGCGCAGAAGCTCGGTTTTCGCCCGGCCTTCGAGAAGCCCGTCAAGGACTTCTCCAAGGCGGAGCGCGACCATGAGGTCTGGCGCCGTCTGGGGCTTCTCTGTTCGATCGCCGAGCGTCGCGCCGACGACGCTTCGCGCGACGTCATGAACTGGCTCGCCTGCGAGTGGCTTTCGAAGCGTCCGAACGTCCGCTACGCCTCGACCGTCGTCAACGTCCTCGATTCTGGCGTCATCGTGCGCTTGGACGACTCCGGGCTCGAAGGCTACGTGCACGTCTCGAACCTCGGGGGCGACTACTTCACCGCGATGGAGGGGCAGCTCGTCGGCGACGAAGGCGAAGTCATCCGCATCGGCAAGCAGATGCAGGTCGTCCTCGACGAAGTCGACTTCGAAAAGCGGCGCTTTTCCTTCAGGAGGGCGTTTGAGAGCGGAAAGCGCCAGAAAAAGGGGCGTCGCCGCTACGACTGGTACGACGACGTTCCCTTCTGAGACGCTCGAAAATCCGCCCCGCACCGCGCGGGATCCCGTCGTCTTTGGCTACAATGACGGCACTCTCTAACATGAAGGAGGTCCCTTTTGCAAGGAAGGGGCCTCCCGCTTTTTTCACCCAACGGAAACTCTCGTGAAGAACTCTGTCTTAGCGGGCTTTCACGCCGTAGGCGCCCGTCTGCGCACGGCGCCCGAAACGATCTCGGTCGTCTATGCCGATCCCTCGCGCCGCGACAAGCGCATACGCGACATGCGCGAAAAACTGCTCGCCGCGGGCGTGCGCGTCATGAATGCCGACGCCAAGCGTTTGGACGGCATGGCTTCGGGCGTTCCCCATCAGGGGATCGTGGCCTTGGCCGAAGAAACGCACGTCGAACTCGACTTCGCCGATCTTCTTGATCAGATCACCGACAAGACCCTGCTTTTGATCCTCGACGGCGTTACCGATCCGCGCAACTTCGGCGCCTGCCTGCGGACGGCCGACGCCGCGGGCGTGCAGGCCGTGGTGGTGCCGCGCGACCGCTCGGCCGGGATGACCCCCGCCGCCATGAAGGCCGCCGCGGGCGCCGCCGAAACGGTTCCGGTCGTGACGGTGACGAACCTCGCCGCCTCGATCGTGGAACTGCGCGACGCGGGCGTGACGGTCGTCGGCACGGCGGGCGAAGCCGTGAAGTCGATCTACGACTTCGAGCAGAACCGCGCCTTCGCCTGGGTGCTCGGCGCCGAAGGGGACGGTCTTCGTCAGCTTACGCGCAAGCGCTGCGACGATCTCGCCGCCATCCCGATGACGGGCGCCGTCGAAAGCCTCAACGTGTCGGTCGCCGCGGGCATCTGCCTCTTCGAGAGCGTGCGTCAGCGACTCGCCGCGAAGTAACAAAAAACTCGTGAAAATTTCACACAACCCCGAGGATTTCTAATACAATCCTCTGCTTTCTGTCCTTGCTACACCAGAAGAGACGCTCTGGGTAGCTTTTTCCGCAAGGAGGCTAAATGCGTCACTACGAACTTTGCATCATTGTGCATCCGGATCAGAGCGAACAGGTTCCCGCGATGATCGAGCGCTACAAGACGCTCATCGCCGAACAGGGCGGTAAGATCCACCGCATCGAAGACTGGGGCCGTCGCCAGCTCGCCTACCCGATCGAAAAGCTCGTGAAGGCTCACTACGTCCTTCTCAATATCGAATGCGGCCACGAAACGCTCGCCGAAATTGAGAACGGGCTCCGTTTCAACGACGCCGTCCTGCGTCACCTCACGATCAAGACCAAGAAGGCCGAAACGGCTCCTTCTCCCATGATGAAGGCCGTTGAAAAGGAAGAAGCCAAGAAGGTCGCCGCGGAAGCCGCTGCTGCCGCCGCTGCCGAAACGGCTGCCGCCTAAGGGTCGAGTCCTCTTCGGACGATCACACAGAACATTCAGCGTTCGGACGACGTGAACATCGTAACCATGAGCGGCAAGCTCGTCGGACGTGAGGCGGTCCGCTTCACGCCCGCAGGCATCGAGGTGTTCGAAGGTACCTTCCACCATCGGGTGGAATTGACGGAGGCGGGTCATCCGCGGACGGTGGAATTCGATTTTCCCGCCGTCAGCTACGGAGATCTCGCCCGGGAACTCAACGCTCTCCCTCTCGGAGGCGACTATGTTCTCAAAGGGTTCTTCGCCCCCCGCTCGAGCCGTTCGCATCGTCTGATCGTACACATAACGGAATACAATTCAAGGAGCTAATCATGGCTTTTGGTGCTAAGGGTAAGGGTAAGCCTCGCCGTGCCAACCAGCAAAATTCGCTTTTCAAGCGCAAGAAGTTCTGCCGCTTCACGGCCGAACACGTTGAGCAGATCGACTACAAGGATATCGATACGCTTCGCGACTTCATCCAGGAAAACGGCAAGATCATGCCGGCCCGTCTGACGGGTACGAAGGCCCACTATCAGCGTCAGCTCGATACGGCCATCAAGCGTGCGCGCTTCCTCGCGCTCCTTCCGTACACGGACAATCAGTAATTTTCCGGGAGTGAATCCAAATGCAAGTCATTCTGCTCGAAAAGATCACCCATCTCGGTAACCTCGGCGACATCGTCAAGGTGAAGGACGGCTACGGCCGCAACTTCCTCATCCCGACCGGCCGTGCCAAGCGCGCCACGAAGGCCGCCATCGCCGAATTCGAAGCCCGCCGTGCCGAGCTCGAAAAGGCCCAGGCCGAACGCATCGCCGCCGCCCAGGCTCTCGCCGACAAGCTCAACGGCGTCGAAATCACGATCGCCAGCAAGTGCGGCGTTGACGGCCGTCTCTTCGGTTCCGTCACCAACGCCGACATCGCGGAAGCGGTCGACGCCCTCGGCTTCCAGATCAAGAAGTCCCAGGTCCGCACGCCGCTCGGCGCGATCAAGTCCATCGGCGACTACCCGATCACGATCGGTCTCGCCACGGACATCACCGCCGACATCACCGTCAAGGTTGTGGCCGAAGCCTAATCGGGTCTCTTCGAAGATCTTCGAAAAAAGGGTTCTCTCCTTCGGGGGCGAACCCTTTTTGCTTTTGGTTGCGCTTGACGGCCGCGCCTCGAAGGGGCGAAATCCGCCCCCTCTGCTACAATCTTTTTCCCAATCCTTTCTTCGGTGATCCCATCGATGCCTGAAGCTCCCAAAACCCGCAACCTGCCCGACGATCCCGCGCACGGCCTCAGAACGCCGCCTCAGTCCATTCAGAGCGAACAGGCGGTGCTCGGCGGTCTCCTGATCGACAACACCGCGCTCGACAGCGTGGCCGATCTGATCACGGCCGAAGACTTCTGCCGGCGCGACCATCAGATCATCTACGAGCACATCGTCTCGCTCATTCAGCACGGCAAGCCCGCCGACATCGTGACGGTGGGCGAGAGCATCAAGAATTCGGGCGCGCAGACGGCGCTCGCCGACGGTCAGTACCTGCAGTCGCTCTTCTCGAACACGCCCTCGGCCGCGAACATCCGTCGCTACGCGGAAATCGTGCGCGACCGCGCGATGCTGCGCCAGATGATTCAGGTGGGCGAGGGGATGGTGACGAACGCCCTCAATCCGCAGGGGCGCGATCCCGAGGAGCTTCTCGACGAAGCCGAACGCGAAGTGCTCGCGATCAACGAGCGAAACGCGCGCGGCCGCCAGGGCTTCCGCTCGCTTTCGACCCTCGTGCGCGAAGTCTCCGAGCGCATCATCGAGCTCTATCAGAACAAGGACAATTCCGAAGTCACGGGCGTCGCGACGGGCTTTCCGAACCTCGACCGCGTGACGGCGGGCTTTCAGCGGGGCGACCTCATCATTCTCGCGGCGCGTCCCTCCATGGGCAAGACCGCGCTCGCCCTCAACATCGCCGAAAACATCGGCGTGCGCCAGGAGTTGCCCGTCGCGATCTTCTCTCTCGAAATGGGGGCGGACCAGCTCACGCAGCGTCTGATCGCCTCGGTCGGGCGCCTCGACTCGCAGCGCCTTCGTAAGGGGGCCCTCAACGACGAGGAATGGGACAAGTTCACGGCCGCCGTGAGCATTCTCGAGAAGAAGCCCATTCACATCGACGACACGGGTAACATGACCGTCACGTCGCTCTCGACGCGTGCGCGCCGCCTCATGAATCAGACGGGACCGCTCGGGCTCATCGTGGTCGACTACCTGCAGCTCATGGTCGGCAAGGGCGAAAACCGCACGACGATCCTCTCGGACATTTCGCGCGGCCTCAAGAGCCTCGCCAAGGAACTGCACTGCCCGATCGTCGCGCTCTCGCAGCTCTCGCGAAGCGTCGAATCGCGAACCGATCACCGTCCGATGATGTCGGACCTTCGCGAATCGGGCGCCATCGAACAGGATGCCGACGTGATCCTCTTCATCTATCGAGACGTGCGCTACAACCCCGACGCCGACAAGAACGCGGCCGAAGTGATCGTCGCCAAGCAGCGTAACGGCCCGGTCGGGACGCTCCGAATGACCTTCCTCGGCGAACTCACCCGCTTTGAGGCGACGGCCGACGAAGGCTATTGGGACGGCGCGGAATAAGGAGAAGCAGCATGGAATGGTTGACGAGCATCGACTGGTTCGCCCTCTGGTGTTGGGCGGGGGCGCTCATCCTCATCGCCGCGGGCTTTGCGGGGACGATCATCCCCGCGATTCCGGGGCTCCCCCTCATCGCCGTGGGCGCCTGGCTCATCGGCTGGGCGGGCGACTTTCAGAAGGTGGGCTGGAAGACGATCGCCTTTCTCGGCGTTCTCGCCGTGATCGGGGTCGTGGTCGACACGGTCGCCCAGACGGCGGGCGCGCAGCGCGCGGGCGCTTCGAAGGAAGGGATTCTCGGGTCGCTCATCGGCACCGTGGTCGGCGTCTTCCTCGGCGGCATCGTCGGGATCCTCATCATGCCCTTGATCGGCGCGGCGATCGGCGAATTCTGGGCCAAGCGCGACCTCCTGCACGCGGGCCGCGTGGGGCTCGCCACCTGGATCGGCATGATCATCGGCACGGTCGTCAAGGTGGCGCTCGCCTTCACCATGACGGGCACGCTCTTTGCGGTGTACTTCCTGTAACTTCGTACGTTCTTTCCCATGCAAAACGCCCTTCCGGTTCGTTCCGAAAGGGCGTTTTGCTTAGGCGGTCGGGAAAGTCGATTTAGAGCACTTCCGCCGCGTATTCCGCGAGGCGGCTTCGTTCGCCGCGCGAGAGCGTGATCGTCGCCGCGTGCTCCCAGCCGAGGAAGCGCTCGACCGCGTAGGTGAGGCCGGAACTCCCTTCGGTGAGGTATGGCGTGTCGATCTGCGCGAGGTTGCCGAGGCACACGATCTTCGTGCCCGGGCCCGCGCGGGTGATGAGCGTCCTCATTTCCTTGGGCGTGAGGTTCTGCGCTTCGTCGATGAGGACGAACTTCTTCTGGAAGGTGCGCCCGCGCATGAGGGACATGCTCTTGACCTGCAGGCGCTGCTCGAGGACGCCGCGCGTCGTCTTCGCCTCCCAGGCCTTCATGCCCTTCGTCCCCGCGAGAACGTCGAGGTTGTCGTAGATGGCGCCCATCCAGGGGACCATCTTTTCCTCTTCCGAACCTGGAAGATACCCGATGTCTTCGCCCACGCTCACGGTGGCGCGCGTGACGAGAATCTCGTCGAAGCGGTGTTCGTCGACCGTCATGGCAAAGGCCGCCGCCAGGCTCATGAGGGTCTTGCCGGTCCCCGCCTGACCGAGAATCGTCACGAAGTCGATGTCGGGCGAGAGAAGGAGGTTGAGGGCGGCGTTCTGCTCGACGTTGCGGGCGTGGATGCCGAAGAGCTTGTCGCCCTGCGCCGTGTAGTCCTTGAGGAGCGTCATCGTGATCTTCGTGCCTTCGATTGCGGTGACGCGCGCCGCAAAGGGCGTGCCCACGTCGGAGGGAATCCAGAGGATTTCGTTCAGGACGAAGTCGCCCGGCGTGGACGTGTGGAAGGTGTAGGTCGTGACGCCGTTCTTTTCCGTGCTCTCGAGCGTCGAGGCGACGAGCGTCCAGAAGTCGTCCGAGAGCGCGCGGATGCCAGGGAAGAGCAGGTCCGTGTCGTCCAAGACCTTGTCGGAGAAATAGTCTTCCGCGGGGAGCCCCAGGGCGGTCGCCTTGATGCGCATGTTCACGTCCTTCGAGACGAGGATGGCGACGTGCTCGGGGAAGTGCGAGGCAAGGCCGCTCACGACGGCGAGGATGCGGTTGTCCCCCTTGTTGGCGGGGAGTTCCGGCGGCAGGGGCGCCGCGACCGGCGCGGTTTCGAAGTAGAGCTTTCCGAGAGCTTCGGTGTTGCCGAGGGCCGAGAGGTCAAGTCCTTCCGAGAGGGGCCGTTCGGCGTGGGCTTCGAGAAGCGCGTCGAGCGTGCGCGAGAGGCTGCGGCCGTTGCGGGCGACTTCGGTCGTGCCGACCTTGTGGTTGTCGAGCTCTTCGAGCGTCGTCATCGGCAGGAAGACGTCGTGTTCGGCAAAGCGGAAGAGGCAGCGCGGATCGTGCAGGAGCACGTTCGTGTCGAGTACGAAGAGCTTCTTGCGGTCTTCGCGCACGACGGCGCGGCCTCTGCGGTGGCTCGCGGGTTTTACGACGGTCTTTCCCTGCGTCGCGGCGGCAAAGAGCCGATCGGCGGCGGGAAAGGCTTCGGACGGTTTCTTTTCGGCGGGCGGCGGCACGTAGACGCTTTCGGCGGGCACCGTCGGCACGGGCTTTTCGTCCGAGGGGGCTGCGGCTCGGGCGGGAACATCCGCGGGAGCGGTCTTTTCGGACTTCGCGACGGGGGTCGCGGTTTTCGGCGTATCTTTGCGCTGCGTTTCCTTCTTTGCCGCGGCGACGGGCGCTTTCTTCTGTTTTTTCTTCGCGCTCTTTTCGGCGGGCTTGGCGGGTTGGGATTCTTTCGTCGGAGCGGGGGCGGTCGCCTTTTCGGCGGGAGCCGCGGCCGCGGGTTCGACGGGACGGGGGTTGCGCGCGCGGATGCGTTCGCGCAGTTCTTCGAGCGTTTCGCTTCGGGGCGCGTCTTCGCGGGCGGACGCCTTGGTGCGCGTCGTCGCGAGTTTTGCGCCGAGTTCGCTCGGTGCGGGAGGCAGGGGCATGATTCGTCTCTCCGGCCGATTCCTTCGGCCTTTTTCGGTGATGAAGCTTTCGCTTCGGTGCAGGTCCATTCTAAGGGGACGGGTCGGACGCGTGGCGGAACTAGACCGAAAGAAGAGGAGTCGCCAAAAAGCGGCGCTTCCCTCGGTTTTGCCTTCTTTTTTCGAGTAGGATGAAACGTACAGTCGCCGGGCCCGAAAGGCTTGGCTCACGACAGTTTTTTAGACGAGGAGTGGCGCGATGCAATACGTATCCACGCGGGGCGACAAAAACGCCCGAGCGTTCACCGACATCAGCTTCACGGCCTTTGCACCCGACGGCGGGCTCTGGATGCCCGACGAAGTGCCGCAAGTGACGCCGGAAAAGCTCCATACCTGGCTCGGGACCGATTATGCGGGCCTCGCCTTTGAGATCTTCCACCTCTTCGCGCCCGAAATTCCGCGCCGCGACCTGTGGACGCTCTGCCGGGACGCCTATCAGCCCAAGGAATTCTCATTCCGTCGCAATCCCTTCGACGCGGAGGCGGTGACGCCTGTGACGTGGCTGCGAGACGGCGTGGCGCTTCTGGAACTCTCGAACGGTCCGACGCTCGCCTTCGACGATCTGTCGCTGCGCTTCGCGTCGCTCTACTACGAGCGCATCCTCCCCAAAGAAAAGCGTCCGCGCATCCTGCTCGGCGCCACCTCGGGCGACATGGGCGCGTCCGCCGCGCACCACTTCGCGAACATTCCCGGGGTCGATCTCGTTCTCGTGAGTCCGAAGGACCGCATGTCGCAGTGCCAGGCCCGGATTCTTTACAACGAAACCGCTCCGAACGTTCACCACCTCGTGGGCGAAGGAACCTTCGACGACTGTCAGGATCTCGTCAACCGCGTGCTCGCCGACGAGGCCTTCTGCCGTGAACACCGCATCGGCGCGATCAACAGCACGCTCTGGCTCCGCATCGTCTCGCACCTCGTCTACTACTTCTGGTCCTACCTGCAGGCGGTCGACCGCGTGGGCGAGGAAGTGGTCTACGCCGTGCCCGCCGGCAACTTCGGCAACGCCTACGCCGGATGGCTCGCCAAGCGCATGGGACTGCCGATCCTGCGCCTCATCGTGGCGACGAACGAAAACGACACCTTTGACCGCTTCGTGCGCACGGGCGTCTACCGTCCGCGTCCCGCGAGCGAAACGATTCAGACGACCTCGCCCTCGATGGACATCTCGCGCGCCGCGAACGTGGAGCGCTTCCTCTACAGCTTCCTGAAGGGCGACAGCCGCCGCGTGCGCGAGCTGATGGTGCTCCTCGACGACACGGGCGAATTCTCGCTTTCCGCCGAAGAGTTCTCGCGGCTTCGCCGAAGTGGCCTCTCGTCGGGATCGTCCGACCATCCGAACCGCCTCGAGATCATCGAGGAGATGTACCTGAACCATCACGTCTTCGTCGATCCGCACACGGCCGACGCCCTCTATTCGGGAATCATTCTTCACCCCGTCGGGGTCAAGACGCTCTGCCTCGAAACGGTGCAGCCCGTGAAGTTCCCGCGCATGGTGCGCGCCGCCACCGGACACAACCCCGAGTGGCCGTTCGGCTACAAGGCGCCTCCCGAAGTCGTGACGCCGCCCGCTTCGCACGCGCTCACCGAAGAGTGGCTGCGAGGCGCCGTTCAGGAGATCGGACGGTGACGCGGCCCGTCGTCATCGGGTTCGTGGGCCGCTCGGGATCGGGAAAGACCACGCTTCTCGAGCGGCTCGTCGCGATCTTTCGGGCCCGCGGCCTTCGGGTCGCGGTCCTCAAGGACGCGCACCACGGCTTTTCGATGGACAAACCGGGCAAGGACAGTTGGCGCTACCGCGAAGCGGGCGCCGAGACGGTCGTCGTGCGAAGCGACGCGCGCTGGGTCGTGCTTCATGAAACGCCCGCGGGCCGCGCGGGCGTCGAAGAGCTCCTTTCTCACGTGGGCGACGTGGACCTCGTCCTCGTCGAAGGCTTCAAAAACGAGGGCGATTACCCGAAGTACGAGGTCTTTCGCCCCGACGCGACGCCCGAGGGGCCGCTCTTTCCCGGCGCCCTTCTTGCGGGCGTCGTCTCGAACGTCTCGGCCGAGGCGCTCGGCACCGACCTTCCCGTTTTGCCGATCGACGAACCCGAGCGCGTGGCGGCCCATATGTTCGAGACGCACCTTCGCCGCTAAAATAAGCGGCGAGTTTCTTTTTGGAAAAGGCCTTCGCCCGGGGGCGAAGGAAAGACGATGATTTCTTACACCGAAGCCCTTTCGAGACTGATGGCGGGCGCGAGCCCCATTACCGAGACGGAAACCGTTCCGCTTCTCTACAGCACGGGCCGCATTCTGGCCGAAGACGTGGGAAGCCCCGTGGCGGTGCCCGCCTGGGACAATTCGCAGATGGACGGCTACGCCGTGCGTTTCGCCGAGGCGACGGAGGGTGCGGTCCTTCCCGTTTCGCAGCGCATCCCGGCGGGGTCCGTCGGCGAAGCCCTGAAGCCGGGCACGGTCGCGCGCATCTTTACGGGCGCCCCCGTTCCCGAAGGGGCCGACGCCGTCGTGCCGCAGGAGGAAACCGAAGTGACGCCCGAGGGCGTGCGGTTTGTCGCTTCGGCCCGCGAGGGCGCCTGGATCCGCCGCCGCGGAAGCGACGTGGCGCAGGGTACGGTCATCGCCTCGCGCGGCACGCGCCTGACGCCCGCCGTGATCGGCGTGATCGCGAGCGTCGGCCGCGCCTACGTGACGGTGTACCGCCGTCTGCGCGTGGGCGTCTTCTTCTCCGGGGACGAACTCGTGCAGCCCGGAGAACCCCTCCCGCCGGGCGGCATCTACAATTCGAACCGCTACATGCTGCGCAGTCTCCTTCTCACGCTCGGCTGCGAGGCCTACGACCTCGGGAGCATTCCCGATTCGTTCGAGGCGACGAAGGCGGCGCTCGAACGCGCCGCGGAGACGACCGACGTGATTTTGTCGACGGGCGGCATGTCCGTGGGCGAAGAGGACCACATCAAGCCCGCCGTCGAGTCGCTCGGAGCGCTCGACGTCTGGCGCGTGCGCGTGAAGCCGGGCAAACCCCTCGCTTTCGGGCATGTGAAGAACGTTCCCTTCATCGGCATTCCGGGAAACCCCGTCGCCGCCTTCGTGATCTTCCTCATGATGGCGCGTCCCTTCCTTTTGCGCCGCATGGGCTCGAACGACATCGAAGTGCAGCCGCAGCTCGTGCGCGCCGATTTCGACTGGTTGAAGCCCGGCGACCGCGAGGAATTCCTGCGCGTTCGCCGCAACGCCGAAGGAGGACTCGACCGCTATCCCAATCAGAATTCTCAGGTCCTTTCCTCCTGCGCCTGGGGCGACGGCCTCGTCGACGTGCCCGCGGGCGAGCCCGTGAAGAAGGGCGACTTCGTGCGTTACTACCCCTTCTGCCGATTCTTTGCCTGAGTAACGAGAGAGCACTAAGAAAATGAAGATCGAAATCCTGTACTTCGCCTATCTGCGCGAACAGCTCGGTTTTGACCGCGAAGAGGCGGAAACGCCCGACGACGTGCGCACGGTGGGGGCGCTTCGCGACTGGCTCGTCGCAAAGGGCGAGCCCTATGCCACGGCCTTTGCGAATCTCAAGCGCATCCGCGCGGCCCTGAATGAAGAGCTCGCGTCGGACGACGAGGCGTTGAAAGAGGGCGACGTCGTCGCCTTCTTCCCGCCGGTGACGGGAGGTTGACCGTGGCGGAAACGAAGATTCTGGTCACGACCGAGCCCTTTGACATCGGCGAGGAAACCGCCCGCATCCGCGAGGGTTCGCCCGACATGGGCGCGATTGTCACGTTCACGGGGGTCGTGCGAAACGTCAACGACGGCTCGAACGTCACGGCCATGACGCTCGAACACTATCCGGGCATGACCCAAAAGAGCCTCGCGAAGATCGTCGAGACGGCCCGCGGCTGCTGGCCCTTGGGCGACGTCACGGTGATCCACCGCGTAGGACGCATGGTCGTGGGCGAGGAGATCGTCCTCGTTGCGGTCGCGTCGCGCCACCGTCACGCGGCCTTCGAAGCCGCCTCCTTCATCATGGACTGGTTGAAGACCGAAGCGCCCTTCTGGAAGAAGGAGGAAACGCCCGAGGGCGCCCGCTGGGTCGACGCGCGAGAGAGCGACGACCTTGCCAAGGCCCGTTGGGGCTGACCGGACAAAAAGTCCCAAAACGCAAAAGCGCCCGATTTCCCGTGCGAAAAAAGGGCGCTTTTCGTTGCGGCGCGAAGGTCGCCGAAGGGCGTCAGCGGCGACGGCTCGAGCGCTGCGCAAGAAGCAGGCCGAAAAGGACGAGAACCGAGCCCGCGACGAAGGGGAGCCCCACGGATTCGTCGAGAAGTAGAACGCTCAGGACCACCCCGAAGATCGGCGTCATGAAGAGAAAGACGCCGAGGCGCGAGGCAAGATAGCGGCGAAGGAGCCAGTTCCAGACGAGGTAGCTTGCGAAACTCACGATGACGGTCTGAAAGACGAGGCTCGCCCAGCCGAGCGTCGTGCTCTCGAAGTGACTCTGACCCGTGAGAAGGGCGAGCGCCGTCAGCACCACCGCGCCCGTGGCGAGCTGCCAGAAGAGCATCTGCGAGGCGGGGGCGGCGTTCATGGTGGTGGTTCGCAGGAAGATCGTCGCAAAGCCCCAGGAAATCCCGGCGCCCAGGCCGAGCGCGTCGCCGAGAATCCACAGGTTCTCTTCGGGCGTCGCCTCCGTGAGGGCGGGAAGGAGGAAGGCGACGAGGATCCCGCAGAAGGCGAGAAGCAGCCCCGACCACTGAATGAGGTTGAGGCGCTCTTCGGGAAGCTTCACGGCAAGCCCCACGGCGGAAAAGAGCGGCGCCGTGTAGAGGAGTACCGACATGTGGGCGGCCGAGGTGAAGCGCAGGCCTTCGGACACGAAGAAGAATTCCCCCGTAAAGCAGAGCCCCACGAGAAGCGCGTCGCGAAGCTTCACTTCGGGGTTCCAGACCTCCTTCAACCAATAGCGGTTGAAGAGCCATAAGAGAAGTCCCGAAACGGCGGATCGCAGGCCCACCTGCAGCATGGGACTCACGGCGTCGCCCGCCGCCTTGATGGCGACCTGCTGCAGGCCCCACACAAAGCAAAGGCCCACGCACACGGCGAAGGCGAAGAAGTCGACGGGACGGCGTACGGGTTGGTTGGTCATGGGAGGGAAAAAAGAAAGAGAAAGATGCCGAATGATAGCCTTTTGCAGGGGATTTCGGAGAGAAAGGCGCCGGAGCGGCGCCGTCGGCAAGCTTTTTGTCCTCGTTCTACAATGGACAAATCCGCGTCCCGCACGGTCGGGACGCTCCAAGACATCAACGAACGAAACGGGACGACCGATGCTTCACTTCGAATGCGACTATTTGGAAGGCGCGCATCCGCGCATTTTGGAGAAACTCTCCGCCACGAATCTTGATCAGACGCCGGGCTACGGGGCGGACAAGCACTGCGAACGGGCGGCCGAGCTCATCCGCAAGGCCTGCGGCGCGCCCGACGCGCAGGTGTGGTTTCTCGTGGGCGGAACGCAGACGAACGCGACGGTGATCCGCTCGATCCTTCGCAACTACGAAGGCGTCCTCTCGGCCGACACGGGCCACATCACCGGGCACGAGGCGGGCGCGATCGAGGCTTCGGGCCACAAGGTCCTCACGCTTCCCGAAAAGGAAGGGAGGATTTCGGCCGAGACGGTCGAAGCGGCCATGCAAAAGTTCCTGCACGATCCTTCGCGCCACTTTGCGGTTCATCCCGGACTCGTCTACATCTCGCACCCGACGGAGTACGGCACGCTCTACACGCTCGACGAACTCAAGGCCCTTCGCGCCGTCTGCGACCGCCATCACCTGCCGCTCTACATTGACGGGGCGCGGCTCGGATACGGCCTTGCGGCCGAAAAGAACGACGTGACGCTTGAAGACATAGCGCGCCTCGCGGACGTCTTCTACATCGGCGGCACGAAGGTGGGGGCGCTCTTCGGGGAGGCCCTCGTCATCACGACGCCCGAACTCCTGCCGCACTTCTACACGACGATGAAGCAGTCGGGCGCGGTTCTTGCGAAGGGGCGCCTCCTTGGGATTCAGTTCGAAGCGCTCTTTGAGGACGACCTTTACGTTGAAGTCGGCCGTCACGCCGTGGGGCTTGCGAAGCGCCTGACCGACGCGCTCCTTGCGAAGGGCTATGAACTCCCCTTCGTCACGGGCACGAATCAGGTTTTCGCCGTCGTCACGGACGAACAGCTCGCGCGCCTGCGCGAAGTGACGACCTTCGCCTATTGGGCGGCTCTCGGCGAAGGCCGCCACGTCGTTCGCTTCGTCACGAGCTGGGCGACGAAGCCCGAAGACGTTGACGCGCTCATCGCGGCGCTCTGAGCATCGTGGCGGGCATAACTCTCGAGGGCGCCGCCGCCGTGGCGGCGGGCGCGGCCCTCGGCGCGGTCTGCCGCTGGCTTCTGACGGTGGGACTCGGCAGCATGGGAGGTTTGGCGGCGGGCACGCTCGCCGCGAATCTCGTCGGATGCTTCGCGGCGGGGATCCTCGCGGGGTGCTTTGCGGTCTTTCCCGTAAACGACGCTCTGCGGCTTCTTCTCGTCACGGGGTTCCTGGGCGGTCTCACCACCTTTTCGGCCTTCTCGACGGACTCCGTCGGTTTTTTGCTCGACGGCGCCTGGAGCCGCTGGGGCCGTCACCTTCTTTTCCACGTCGTCGGAGGCCTTGCCGCCGCGACGGCGGGCATCCTCCTGACGAGACTTTTCCTTCGCTGACGCGGATACACTTTGCAATCTTTCCGCCCTCTTTCTTCCCCTTGTTTTTTGCGGTCCCCGAACTCATATGTTGAGTATCAAGACACAGAATCGTCGAACGTTCGACGAAAGGAAGAAAGAAACTCATGCGTCAGGACAAATTGACCACGAAATTTCAGCAGGCGCTCGGCGACGCGCAGTCCGTCGCTCTCGCGCACGACCATCAGGTGCTCGAACCCATTCACCTTCTGGCCGCTTTGCTGAAGGATTCCGAGGACGCAAGCCGCAGTCTTCTCGAGCGCGCCGGCGTGAACGTCGGACAGCTCGAACGGCGCGTTGAAGAGCGTCTTCGCGCGATGCCGAGCGTCTCGGGCACGGACGGCGACATCCAGATTTCGCGTGAACTCGGGAACATCCTCAACCTCACGGAAAAGGAGGCGATGAAGCGCAACGACCGCTACATCTCCACCGAAATGTTCCTGCTTGCGCTCTGCGAAGACAAGAGCGAGGCGGGTCGCCTCGCGCGCGAATGCGGGCTTACGAGAAGCGCCATGGAAATGGCGATCTCCGCCGTGCGCGGCAGCGACGGCGCGGACAACCCCGATGCCGAAAGCCAGCGCGAAGCGCTCAAGAAGTACACGATCGACCTCACCGACCTCGCGCGCCGCGGCAAGCTCGACCCCGTGATCGGGCGTGACGACGAAATCCGCCGCACGATGCAGATTCTGCAGCGCCGCAGCAAGAACAACCCCGTGCTGATCGGCGAACCCGGCGTCGGCAAGACCGCCGTCGTCGAAGGGCTTGCGCAGCGCATCGTGAACGGCGAAGTCCCCGACACCCTGAAGGGAAAGCGCGTGCTGAGCCTCGACATGGCGGGCCTCATCGCGGGCGCCAAGTACCGCGGCGAATTCGAGGAACGTCTGAAGAAGCTTCTTGAAGAAGTCACGAAGGAAGAGGGCCGCATCATCCTCTTCATCGACGAACTCCACACGGTGGTGGGCGCCGGGAAGACCGAAGGCAGCATGGACGCGGGCAACATGTTGAAGCCTGCGCTCGCGCGCGGCGAACTCCATGTGATCGGTGCGACCACGCTTGACGAATACCGCAAGTACGTCGAAAAGGACGCGGCGCTCGAGCGCCGTTTCCAGAAGGTCATGATCGACGAACCGTCGGTCGAGGACACCATCGCGATTCTGCGCGGTCTGCAGGAGAAGTACGAAGCGCATCACGGCGTCGAGATCACCGACCCCGCGATCGTCGCGGCGGCCGAACTCTCTCACCGCTACATCACGGACCGCTTCCTCCCCGACAAGGCGATCGACCTGATCGACGAGGCGGCGGCGCGCATCAAGATGGAAATCGACTCGAAGCCCGAAGCGCTCGACAAGCTTGACCGCCGTCTCATCCAGCTCAAGATCGAGCGCGAAGCGATGAAGAAGGAAACGGACGAAGCCTCGAAGAAGCGCCTCGAAGCGATCGAAGAGGAAATCGAACGTCTCTCGCGCGAATACTCCGACCTTGAGGAAGTGTGGAAGCGCGAAAAGAGCGAAGCGCTCGGCGCCAAGAGCGTGCGCGACGAAATCGAAGAGGTTCGCCGCCAGATGGAGGAATACCGCCGCACCGCGCAGTATGAAAAGCTCGCGCAGCTGCAGTACGAACGCCTCCCGAAGCTCGAGGAACGCCTGCGCCGCGCCGAAAAGGCCGAGGGCGCGGATAAGCCCATGAAGCTTCTCCGCACTGCGGTGGGCGCCGAGGAAATCGCCGAGGTGGTGAGCCGCGCGACCGGAATTCCGGTCTCGAAGATGATGGAGGGCGAACGCCAGAAGCTCCTTCACATGGGCGAGACGCTCGCAAAGCGCGTGGTGGGTCAGGAAGAAGCGGTGCAGCGCGTGACGGAGACGATTCTGCGCAGCCGCGCGGGCCTTGCGGACCCGAACCGTCCGTACGGTAGCTTCCTCTTCCTCGGGCCTACGGGCGTCGGCAAGACCGAACTCACGAAGGCGCTTGCGAACTTCCTCTTTGACTCCGACGATGCGCTCATCCGCATCGACATGAGCGAATTCATGGAAAAGCACAGCGTCGCCCGTCTGATCGGCGCGCCTCCGGGATACGTGGGCTACGAAGAAGGCGGCTACCTCACGGAAGCAGTTCGCCGCAAGCCCTATTCGGTGATTCTCTTGGACGAAGTCGAAAAGGCGCACCCCGACGTCTTCAACGTGCTCCTGCAGGTTTTGGACGACGGGCGCATGACGGACGGTCAGGGCCGCACGGTCGACTTCAAGAACACGGTCATCGTGATGACGTCGAACCTCGGGGCCTTCGAAATCGAACGCCTCGCCGGGGCGCCGCACGAAGAGATCCGCGAAGCCGTGATGAAGGAAGTGAAGGAACACTTCCGTCCGGAATTCGTGAACCGCATCGACGAGATCGTGGTCTTCAACTCGCTCGGCAAGGAATCGATCCGCCGCATCGCGAACCTGCAGCTTGACCTCTTGAAGGGCCGCATGGCCGCGCAGGACCTCAAGCTCGAGCTCACGGACGCCGCGCTCGACAAGGTGGCCGAAGCGGGCTTCGACGTTCAGTTCGGTGCGCGTCCTCTGAAGCGCGCCGTGCAGGAACACGTCGAGAACCCGGTCGCCCGCCTGATCCTCGAAGGGAAGGTCCTGCCGGGCGGCAAGGTCGTGGGCGACGTGCAGGACGGCAAGCTCGTCTTCACGGTGGAAAATCCGACCGAGTAACGCCGGCGGTGCGGCCGCAAGGGCCGCACGGCGGCAATGAGCCGGAAACGCCCCGGGTGCGCCTGGGCACTCGGGGCGTTCGCGTCTTTGTCCGGGCGGCAAACCGCCGGCGGTCCATTGTCCCGCGCAGACGGGGAAAATCGTGAGGTCCGCCGCATAGAATTCAGTGCGAGAATGAACGGATTCTTTTCCCTCGACCTCAGAAAGGACCATCATGTCCGAACCATTCGTTCCAATCCCCCTTCCCGATCTTTTCTCCGTTCTCCGCGAGGATGGGCCTGATCTCGGCATGGACGTCAACGGCGGGAATCCATACTCGCCCGTTTGGATTTGCGGGTTGGAGTTCGGGGGCGGCCGAAACGACTGGGAAACTTTCAAGCGAGCCGCTTTGCGCGGCGTCGATCTCGCGACGATCACGGCGTTTGGGAACTTCGGTGCACTCGACTACGAATACCGAACGCTTTCCTCGGCCTTGGTGGCGGCGCTCACCGACGGAGATTTTCTCGCCAAGCTCGAGGTTGCGAAAACCGACGGCGAACGACGCCGGCTGACGGAAAAGTACGTGCCCGAGCACAAGATCTTCGCCTGGGGCGGACACGGCTTTCAGATGAACTCGGGCGTTCTGTCGCTTACGACGCACGACGATTGGGAAAATTCCTATTTCCTCTACGGCCCCGGTTCGTCGTTGCGGTGCAGTGTGAAGAAGGCGCTCGAAGAGTCCGGCGTCAAGACTCTCGGCGAGTACCGGGGCAGGGCGACGGCCGTCTTCGAAAAACATGTCAAAGCACGCCTTCGTCGTTATCGCCAGCGACTTG
>ENA-UERG01001715-UERG01001715.1-human-gut-metagenome-genome-assembly--contig:-NODE-1715-length-17395-cov-4.799977_pt1 | contig 17395 bp, 17 predicted proteins | sample MGYA00242954_ERZ507954 | MGnify/ENA primary metagenome ERZ507954 (study PRJEB26167, sample SAMN06115478) | human gut metagenome | host: Homo sapiens | place: China:Sichuan | collected 2015-01-21... | reverse complement strand
TGACCGAACACAACTATAACGCCCGCATGAAACGCCTGCAGGAGGCGTCGCTGAAGCGTGCCGACGCCGTCGTGGCCATAAGCGAGAACACCAAGCGCGACATGCTGAAATACTTCGACATCAACCCCGACATTATCCATGTGATTCATCACGGCATCGACCTGCCTCCGGCAGTCACCGGCCCTGACACGCCGCTATGCGACAAGCCCTACATTCTGTTCGTAGGCAAACGGCACCTTTTCAAGAACTTCAACCGTTTTGCCACGGCATTCAGCCGCATAGCCGGCAGTTACCCCGACCTGCGTGTGGTATGCACCGGCTCCGACTTCAGCCATGGCGAAATCGACATGCTGACGCAATTAGGCATTATCAATAGATTCAAGGCCGTCAAGGCCAACGAAAACGAGCTGAACAATCTGTACCGCCACGCACTGTTTTTCATTTTCCCCTCGCTGTACGAAGGGTTCGGTATGCCGATACTCGAGGCAATGGTGAACCGGTGCCCCACTCTGCTGGCCGACGCCAGCTGTTTTCCGGAAATAGCGGGGGATGCCGCCGAATATTTCAACGCCGAAAGCGTGGAGGAGATATCGGACGCCATGACGCGTATGCTTGACAGTTCGGACCTCCGCGCCGACCTCCGCGACCGCGGCTTTCAGCACGCCTCCCTCTTTTCCTGGGATAAATGCGCCCGCGCCCACCTCGACCTCTACCGCTCCCTGATCTGACACCAGGCCCCCGCCCCCTTCACTCAGCTCTCATCCCTCGCCTTTCGTCCTTCGTTCCTCATCCCTCAGTCCTCATCCCTCGCCTTTCGTCCTTCGCTCCTCATCCCTCAGCCCTCATCCCTCGCGAAGCCGTTTCCGTCAGGAGCTCTGCTCCCCGTCACAAAAAAATTACCGCCCGGTGCGTTGCGCCGAACGGTTAATTTTTCTGTCACTGTGCCGGAACTGTGCCCGGCAGGCTCCGGGGTGCCGTTATGCCTTCTTGGCGTAACGCTCCTTGATGCGGGCCTTCTTACCGGTGAGGTTGCGCAGGTAGTACAGTTTTGCACGGCGAACCTTACCCAGCTTGTTGGTCGTGATCGACTCGATGAACGGGGACTCGAGGGGGAAGATACGCTCAACGCCGATACCGTCGCTGATCTTGCGCACTGTGAAACGCTTCTTGTCGCCCTGGCCGCAGATCTTGATAACCACGCCACGGTACATCTGGATACGCTCCTTGTTACCCTCCTTGATTCGGTAAGCCACCGTAATGGTGTCGCCCGGTCCGAAATCGTCTACTTTCTTCTCCGGAGTGGCAAATGCCTGCTCCGCAATCTTAATCAGATCCATTTTATTTAGTTGAATTAAGTTATGCCGGCAATATAAACGCGCTGCAATGTCGCGCCAGAGATTACCGAATCGGGCGCAAAGTTAGCGATTTTTTTTAATATGAGCAAAAAAAGCGTTAACTTCGCGCTATGGAACGCAGCATCAACATACGCGGCAGGCTTCTGGAGCTGGACCGACCTAAGGTAATGGGCATCATCAACGTGACGCCCGACAGTTTCCACGCGGCCAGCCGCGCGGGCGACAATGCCGCCGGCATAGCCCGGCGTATTCTTGACGACGGCGCCGACATACTGGACATCGGCGGATATTCCACACGCCCCGGCGCCGCCCCCGTATCGCCCGACGAAGAATACGACCGCCTCGCCCCTGCGCTGGAGTCCATACGGCGCGACTGCCCAGACGCCATCATGTCGGTCGACACGTTCCGCGCCGACGTGGCCCGCAAAGTCGTGGCTAATTTCGGCGTCGACATAATCAACGACATAGGAGGCGGCACGCTCGACCCCGACATCATTCCCGCAGTGGCCGAGCTGCAGGTGCCTTACGTGCTGATGCACTTGCGCGGTACTCCCGCGACCATGCAGCAACTTACGCAATATGACGACGTTGCTGCCGATGTGCTCCAGGACCTCGCCTTCAAAGTAGCCGACTGCCGTCAGGCCGGAATAGCCGACGTCATTGTCGATCCCGGATTCGGCTTCGCCAAGACCACCGACCAGAACTACCGCCTGCTGGCCGCCCTCGACCTGTTCCATACGCTGAACTGCCCTGTGCTGGCCGGCATCTCGCGCAAGACCATGCTGTGGAAACCATTGGGCATCACCCCGGCCGAGGCCGGCGACGCCACTGTGGCGGCCGATGCATTCGCGCTGATGCTCGGCGCCGACATTATCCGCGTACACGACGTAAAGCCGGCCGTCCAGACCTGCCGCCTGTTCGACTTGCTGCGCGACAACAGCGACAACATTTTCCCTAACCTGCGATATACCACAAACACCCATGATTGAGTTCGGTATTAAAGACATAGTCGATATCCTGATAGTCGCCCTGCTGCTGTTCTATCTGTATCGTCTCATGAAAAACAGCGGAACGCTGTCGCTGTTCTACGGCGTGCTCGCCTTCATCGTGCTGTGGGTGGTGTGCTACGAGATTTTCGGCATGAGGCTCACGGGCACCATCGTCGACAAATTCATGAGCATAGGCCTTATCGTACTGGTAATCCTGTTCCAGGACCAGATAAAACGGTTCCTGATAGACATCGGCGGTCCGGGCAAGTTCAAGCATTTCACCCGCATGTTCCGGCATGAGAAAAACGACGACAACAGACATGCCGAGGTCATGGCCGTAGTGTACGCCTGCATGTCGATGGCCAAGTCCAAGACCGGAGCGCTCATCGTGTTCCAGCGCAAGGTTCCCCTCGGCGATTACGAAAAAACGGGCGATGAGATCGACGCCGACATCAACGCCCGCCTGATCGAGAACATATTCTTCAAGAACTCGCCGCTGCACGACGGGGCCATGATCATAGCCGGCAACCGCATCGCAGCCGTGGGCTGCATCCTCCCCGTCAGCCACGACATAAACATACCCAAGAACTTAGGCCTGCGCCATCGCGCCGCCTTAGGCATGAGTCAGGTCACCGACGCCGTGTGCGTCATCGTCAGCGAGGAAACCGGGGGAATATCCGTGGCACATTCCGGGTCCATCAAGGTCAAGATAAGCGTTACGGAGCTGGAGCATATCCTCTCCACGGCACTGAACTAAGCCGGCTGTAACAATACAACCCCGTTTGGCGCGTTAATGATAATGTGAAACGGATTTCAAGGCACATACCGGGCATCATAGCGGCAACGGCGGCAGTCGTGGCCGTATCGGCACGTGCCGAGAATTCCAATACCGCATATAACTTCCTGGACATCCCCACCTCTGCGCATGTCTATGCCCTCGGAGGCAACAACATCACCATCATCGACGAGGATGTGTCATTGTCCGACCAGAACCCGGCCCTGATAGGCCCGGAGCTGGAAAAGCAAGTGGAATTCAACTATATGCTGTATATGGCGTCGGGCAATTTCGCCGGACTGCGCTACGGTATGGGCGTGGACGACCATAGCGCGTTCGCTGTGGGAATCCGCTACCTTAACTACGGCAAATTCGACGGCTACGACGAGTTCGGCACCCCCACCGGAGCCTTCACTCCGTCGGACCTGATAATCGAAGGCACATATTCGCGCGACATCGCCGGACGCTGGCGCGGCGGCGCCAACATCAAGATGGCTTATTCGTCATACGAAAACTACAAGGCATTCGCCATCGCGGCTGACTTAGGCGTAAACTATTACGATCCGGACCACGACCTCAGCTTCTCCATCCTGCTGCGCAACATGGGCGGTCAGATCAAGCGCTTTACCGACCGTTACGCCCGTCTCCCCTTCGACATACAGCTCGGATATATGCAGTCGCTCGGCCATCTGCCCTTGCAGATCAGCATCACCGCCAACAACCTGGTGCGCTGGCGCATACCCTATTACAGCTACTCTGATGGCGCGGACGCCCTCAAAATGAAGAACGGATTTTTCACCAACTTCTTCCGCCATCTCATATTCGGCCTGCAATACCAGGCCAGCGATAAATTCTACGCCGCGCTTGCCTACAATTACCGCGTGGCCTCCGACATGAGTACCTTCGGCCGCAACATACTCAGCGGGTTCTCGCTCGGCATCGGCTTCAAGGTCAAGGGCTTCAAGGCCGACGTGGCTTACGCTATGCCTCACAAATCCGGCTCCTCGCTGGTGCTCAACCTCTCCTACACCATCCCCTCGCTCATCTACGACGAGGAATAGAAGGGCAGCCGCGCCGCGTCTCCATTTGTCCCCGCCTTGAGCTTCAGCGAAAGCCCGTCTCCACGTGTTTAATATTTTTAACTATAATTAATGCACCGTTTGTTGGCTAATTCGTTATAACATTATAATTTTGCATAGAGTTGGTCGCGACCTCTCCGCGAGTCCGGTCAATTCAGCTATTTCGAACGCATTTCCTAATTTAAGGAAGTATTTATGGTAAGACTTTTACTTCATACCTCATTACTTATCAGCTTATTATTGACAACAGGCCTGCCTGCCAAGGCCCAGACATGCCGTGTCAACATCGGTTCCAACGCCTCGGGAGCTCAGAGCTATATGGAGGTGTATGAATATGACTACGTCACCGACAAGCCATCGTTCCCCGGAGGCGACCGTAACCTGATGACATTCATCAACGCCACGCGCAATTACCCCCTCGATGCTTACCGCAAGGGCATTCAGGGCCGCGTCACCTGCTCGTTCGTGGTGAATACCGACGGCTCCGTCAGCCATATCTCCGTGCTGCGCGGCGTAAACCCGGCCCTCAACAAGGAAGCCATCCGCGTACTGAGCAAGATGCCTGAATGGACACCCGGCAGAATGGACGGCAAGCCCGTTCCGGTCCGTGTGGTATGGTCGGTACCGTTCCGCAAATAATCCGACATCACATTATAAAAAACAAAAGAAGACACACTCCCCGGTGCGTCTTCTTTCTTTTTATAACAAATTCTTTATTACTGTTCCTGCTTTGAATCATCAGGCTTAGTCGCGGCTCCCTCCTGCTCCGAGGCCTTGGCTTCCGCCTCGGCCTGCGCATCGATGTCAGCCTTGCTCTTGCCGCCGAATGTCCAGATGGCCGAAACGTTGAACGTAATGGCCGAATGGCCGCCGTAGCCGGGTATGAACCACGGCTTGCTTATACGCAACGCCTCCATGCCGTCGGGCAGCCCGCCGGGCTTCGCCTTGCCGATGCTGAACGGCACGCGCCAGCGCACGTTCCAGCCTAACGAGAATCCGCCCACTATCTTGACCTTGATACCGGCCAATACCTCGCCCCAGAATGCAGTGGAGCGCATACCCGTCAGGTTGAATTTCTGCGATTCCTGCCAATAGTCCGAATTTACCGTCACGTTACGCGCCGACCAACCGAAATTAGACATACCGGCACGTAGGCCGAGATACAGCTGGTAATCGGGATTGCTCTTGTACAAGAAGTTATAGTTCACGCCGAGCTTGCAGTAGAAGCTGGGTGACACCTTGTAGGTGAAGTTCTTGTTTTCGGGGGTAGCATCGGCGTAACCGATGCCCGCTTCTACCACGGGAAACAGCCAGTTCCACAGCGACACGTCGGCCCATACGTCGTACGACCCGAACTTCTGGCCGAAAGCCATCATGATGGCGTCGGCGAAATTCACTCCGACCGACACGCCGTTGAATTTTGGGTAAATCGGCTTCGACTTGGGCTTGGTCACGGTGTCGAGCGTGGCCAGGAACAATACCGGTTCGTCAAGCAGCTCGCCGTGCTTGTCGTAATAATGCAGCACCGGCTCGCGCTTCTGGTCGTCCACATCCACGGGCGTCACCTTGCGCGTCGGCCGGCTTACGGGCTTGGCCGGTATCGAATCCACCCTTTCCGCGACGTTCTGTATCGTATCGGCAGCTATCGAATCGGTTAGCACCGGTTCCGTCTGTGCCAAGGCCGGCATGGCCGTGCATATCACGGTCAGAAGCACGACGATGCCGGTAAGAAGGCGGACTATCGATGGTTTCATTGTTCCTCCCCTCCTTCCTCCTCAGGCTCGTGGTGCAGATATATCACGAGGTTGCTGACGTTCTTGTTGGTTATCTCGCCGTTGGGGCATGTGATGGAGTCGATGAAGGGTCCGGTGGTAGTGATGCTCTTCATCCTGTACACCAGACTGACGCCACACTCGGCCGACACGAACTGCGGGGCGCGCTCGTATATGAATGTGGCAGTGTCGCGGGCTTCGCTGACGCGTGTATGCTCGAACACGTACATCGTGGTGTCCTGATCCACGCGGAACGGCAGATACAGCTGCTGGGTCTGTCCTCCGTCCCACAGCACCGAGTCGTTGGGCACTCCGAGCCCATAGACTTTAAGCGAGTCCATGCCGCAGTCCACCGGCACCGAGTCCTGCACGTAGCGGAACTTGGCCAGCGGCAGCGAGTTCTGGTTCTCGTAGCATTCCGAGCCGCAGGCACACAGCACCAACAGCCCCGGCAACGCCAATATGTATCTCAACTGTCTCAAAATTCCTCGGCTATTAGGTAATTGCGCCGTTCGACCGAATTGCGCGTTATCAGCTCGCCGATGAAGCCGGTGCAGAAGAACTGCACGCCCAACACCATGAACGTCAGTGACAGATAGAAATACACCGACTTGGTGAGGTAGAACACGAACGTATCCGAATTCATGGCCACTATCTTGAGTATCAGCACCGTCACCACGGCGATGAAGCCTATCAGGAACATGAGCGACCCCAACAGACCGAAAAAGTGCATGGGCTTGATGCCGAACTTGGTCTGGAACCACAGTGACGCGAGGTCGAGGTAGCCGTTCACGAAACGGTCCAGACCGAACTTGCTGACGCCGTATTTACGGGCCTGGTGATGCACCACCTTCTCGCCGATCTTGCCGTAACCGGCGTTCTTGGCCAGATAGGGAATGTAACGGTGCATGTCGCCGTAAACCTCGATGTGCTTCACCACATCGCGCTTGTAGGCCTTGAGGCCGCAGTTGAAGTCGTGCAGATTGTGTATGCCCGACACCTTGCGGGCCGTGGCGTTGAACAGTTTGGTGGGTATCGTCTTCGACAGCGGGTCGTAACGCTTCTTCTTCCAGCCCGACACAAGGTCGTAGCCCTCCACCGTAATCATGCGGTACAGCTCCGGTATCTCGTTGGGCGAGTCCTGCAGGTCGGCGTCCATCGTGATCACCACGTCGCCCTTGGCCCGCGCGAAGCCGGTGTCCAGCGCCGGGCTCTTGCCGTAGTTGCGGCTGAACGACACGCAATGTATATATGGATTGGAAGCCTGCAGTCCGCGGATCACTTCCATCGAGTTGTCGCGCGAACCGTCGTTGATGAACAGGATTTCGTAGCTGAAATTGTTCTCGTTCATCACGCGCTCTATCCACGACGCCAGCTCCGGGAGAGACTCGGCCTCGTTGTATAATGGGATCACTACCGATATGTCCATGTCTTGTATGTATTGGTTGGAGAGGTTTTATATATTGCGGAGAGATTTATGTTATCAGAATATCATGTCCGCTTCCTTGAACAGAATCCGGTCGGAGGCAATGTCGTTGCTCACGGTGGTCAGCATGTCGCCCATCAGCACGCCGTTGATGCCGCCGTGCAGCAGGCGTACCATCGACCCGTGGCTGAGGCGCATCCGGCCTCCGGCGAAGCGTATCGATTTGTCGGGCAGGATGAAACGCCACGTGGCGGCAGTGCGGATTATCTCCTCCTCGCTTATCAGCGGAATGTTTTCCAGCGGTGTGCCGGGGATAGGGTTCAGTATATTCATCGGCACTGAATCCACGCCTAATTCGGCCAGTTCAAAAGCTAAGTCCAGGCGTTGGGCCATACTCTCGCCCATGCCTATGATGCCGCCGCTGCACACCTGCATACCGGCCTTGCGGGCGGCGCGTATCGTAGCCATCTTGTCGTCGGGAGTGTGGGAGGTACACAGTGTCGGGAAGAATTCGCGCGAAGTTTCCATGTTGCAGTGATAGCGTTTCACGCCGGCCGCGGCCAGCCGTTGCAGCTGCGCCTCGGTCAACAGCCCCATCGATGCGCACAGGTACAGACCCGTCTCAGCCGTCAGCTTGCGGTATGTCTCACAGAAGCGGTCCACATCGGCGTCAGACAGCGCGCGCCCCGATGTCACCAGACTTAACCGGCGTATACCCTCGCGGGCGTTCACGCGGCCCGCAGCCACGATAGATTCATCGTCCAGATGCTCGTAGGTGTTGCAGCCCGTATGGTGGCGCACCGCCTGGGCGCACCATTTGCAGTCCTCGCCGCACAGACCCGAGCGAGCGTTCACGATGCTGCACGAATCCACGTTGCGCCCCACCAGTTTGGTACTGATGTAGTCCGCGCCGTCGCACAGCGCGTCTATGTCCGGAGTCTCCGCCAGTTCCGCAGCCTCCTCGCGACTGATATATGCATTAGGAGCATAGCGCATCTCGCGATGACCCTCACGCACATCGCGCACTATCCGCTCCGACAGTTCCTGTATATTCATATATTAATGTCAAGCCATCGTTCAAAGACGGCCTATAGTTTCAATTCCAACCACAAAATTACAAATTTTTAGCGAATTATTTGGTAGTTTCAAAATATACTTGTAATTTTGCAACGCTTTTGAGGGAATAAAAGCCCTGAAGCGACAAATTTTGGGATTCGCTAGCTCAGCTGGTAGAGCACAACACTTTTAATGTTGGGGTCCTGGGTTCGAGCCCCAGGCGGATCACTGATAAAGACCACAAAAAGTGGAAAATCGCTGAAAATCAAGCATTTTCAGCGATTTTTATTTTGCCCGCAGGCGACAAAAATCGGCAATTTTGAGTAGTCTGAGGTGTAAAATTCGGGAATAGATTTTGAAAAATAAAAATTTACACCTGAAAGCTATCTAACCGGCTGATACATACCACACTGCAAAAAGTTAACTACCCTAAAAACAGGTCGATTTTAGCCGTTTTTCGATAAATTGAGAGATGTCCCACTCCATTATCGAGCATAACACTGAAATTCACACTGTTAAGAGTACGTGTCCCACTTAATTTGTGCCTTATCCGGTACAAAAGTGGTACATCGCAAGGTGTAAGTCGCGCGAAGTGTACCGGACTACTCTCGATTTTTACACCTCGATGTTTGATATTTAGCTGATATTCAATTTTCTGCGCCATAAGATGCTGACACTTGATTATTAAATTTGTGTCAAATTAAAAATAGCACTCTTATGAACATGCCAACCTATTTCACTCTCTCCTTTATGATAAGGAAGGGTCAGCAGAAACGGTCGGGCGAGGTGCCTATCTTCGCCAGACTTACAATCTCGGGGCAAAGAACCGAGTTCAACATCAACCGCAGCGTAGAGCCTGAAAACTGGAACAGCTCCAAAGGAGTGGCGAAGGGACGCGCCAAGAAAGACCTTGAGCTGAACAAGTATCTTGACTCAATCCGTGTGCGGATTTGTGAAATCCACGCGCAGCTCGTAAAAGCCGAGGAAGTGGTAAATCCACTTATCATCAAACAACACTTTCTGGGCAATGTCGAAGGCCCCAAGATGTTGTGCGCACTGTTTCGGGAGGTCATAGCTCAATACAAGGAGAAATACGAGAGAGGCGACATCTGCCACTCTACTTTCCTCCGTTGGGAAAGATGCGAGAAATACCTGTCGGAATTTCTCTCAAACCGGGAAGGTATGCCCGACATCCCTATAAAGAAGCTCACAAGCGGAATGATTGACGACTTCGAGCACTTCCTCCGCGTTACGAAAGAAAACGGCAACAATGCCGCTGTAAAGTATCTTCGTTATCTCAAAAAGGTGACACGGGTGGCAATTGCCAACAAATGGATAACCGAAGATCCGTTTATTGACAAACGCTACACGAGGACTGTCGCCAACCGAGAGGCTCTCAACGAAAAAGAAATCAAGAGCATTATGTCGCTTAATCTGGCAAACCTCCCCCGCCTCGACCAAGTGAGAGATACCTTCATCTTCTGCTGTTTCACAGGACTTGCATTTGTGGATATATCCACACTGACCCGCGAACAGATTGTCGAAGATGAGAACGGCGAGAAATGGATACGCAAGAACCGACAGAAAACAGATGAATTGAGCTGTATCCCCCTGCTCGAAATCCCCAAGCGCATAGCCGAGAAATATGCTAATCATCCGACGGTGCTGGCGAAGGGGGTTGTGCTGCCGGTCATATCCAACCAGCGCATGAATTCATATCTGGCGGAAATTGCCACCCTCGCCAAAATCAAGAAGCACCTGACGACGCACATCGCCCGCCACACTTTCGCAACCGTGTCGCTCCGAAACCATGTGCCGCTTGAAACAATCCAGAAGATGCTCGGACATTCCGACATCCAGACCACGCAAATTTATGCCAAAATGCTCAACGAGGGCATATCGGAGGATATGCAGAAAATGCGTTCAAAGTTCGATACCTTGACGCCGACAATCAATCCCCTGCCCGAAAAGCCGACTACCTTCGAGCGGGAGCCGCTGAAAAAACGCGGACGACCCAAAAAGCAGGCTGTATGACCTGTCACACCTAAATGCCAAAGGGCGACAAACGAGCTGTGATACTCGTCTGTCGCCCTTTGCCGTTCAATAACGTGCGTGGAAATTGGAATTGAGCCAGTCCTCTATCTCGGCCTCGTCGTAGATTGTCTTGCCTCCGACCTTGTAATAAGGGATTATGCTGTTGTTGCGGTATATCTGCAACGTGCGGCGGCTTAACGAAAGCCTTTTGGCGAGTTCTCTGTCGTCGATGAAGAACCTGCCTGTCAGCGGCGGCCTCACATTCTTGCGGAGATGGCCGAACATCTCGGACAATTCCCGCGCCTCCGAGAAAAACGCCTGCACCATCGGGTGTTTCTTTGTCACTACTTCTTCTATCATAGGCTGCCGTCGGCCTCCACCCGGTTGTTTGAGAGATAATCGGCAATTTCTTCCTCTTTATAGAGGCAGTTACAGCCCTGTTCCTGAAAGTAGCCGATTTTCCCGGAGGTCTTCATTGTCTGCAATACTCTCGGCGTTACGCACAGGGCGTTTTCCGCCGCGTATGGGTTAAGCCACTGGCCGGAGCCAATCGGTGGCTGGAGATTGCGCCACATCCTCATCACGGTGGTATGGAGATACCTCATCGTGGCAAGCATATCTTCCAGCAGTGCTTTGTCTATTTCGACTGTCTGCATATATATGTGTGTTTATTAGTAATAATCAGTAGATTTTGGCGGATTTGGGGGCGAAGGTCACGCCGAAGGTGGCGTCGAGGACGAGGGCCTCGGTGAATTTGTGACCTTTACGGCCGATGAAGCCGTAGATGGGCGATGTGTAGCCGTGTACTACGAGTTGTTCGAGGTGTTTGTCGGTAAGCTCTAATCCGTTGACATAGCGCGGGAGCGCATAGCCGCATCCTTCGCAGCGCACGGTCTTGTTGTAGGCCGTCATCTGCGCCTTCTTGCAGCGCGGGCAGGTGTGGGCGGTCTGTCGCTTTGCCGACAATTTGGGGTCGGCAAGCAATCTCGACACCTCGGTGTATAGCCAGTTCTCGAAAGCACGCATTACCGATTTGCCTGTGGCGTCGTCACCTTCATAGAGGTCGCCGGCCTCAAACTTGAACTGATTGAGCATCGTCACGATGTCGGAGTCTTTGAAATGTAGAAGGAGCAGACGGCCTTTCTCGGTCAGGCGCACCTCGTCGAAGAATACCGAGATGTAGCCGTTTTCAACCAGCCGTTCCACAACGGTGCCGTATTCGTCTTCGGCGAGATTGAAGGGTGTGACAGGTTGCAGCATCGACCGTACCGCATATTGACAGGCGGCAAGCAGCAGGAAAACGGTGGAGTATTTAAGCGGGCCGGGTTGTGCCGCCTTGAACGTCGATGTGGATTTGCCTGTGAGTTTCAGCACTATCCCATCATCGGGCAGAGTGAAGTCTGCGTCCACGTCGCATGAGCCGGCATAACCTATGCCGTTGACCTCGGTGCATACCACAAGTTCGGCGTAACGGCGCGGAGCGGCGAAAGCCTGTTCCTGATTTTCGATTATCATCTGACGCAGCGCGGCTTCGTCAGACGGGATCATTACCGGATTGCGCTCGGTAGTGATAATGCCGTGTGTCTTTGTGTCGCTGAGTTTATAAAATGGGAATTCCTTTGCAGAGGGATAGCGGCGCACAATCGAGCGGCGCAACGACTCAGGCAGTTTGCCGTCTGATGTGAACGGCGACGAGATAAGTCCTCTTTCATAGAGAGATGTCGCGAGTGCCAGAGTTTTCGACGGCGAGAAATGCAGCTTTTCGCAGGCGTCGGCCTGAAGGGTGGCGAGCACATAGAGTTCCGCTGCACGCTCCACATGGGGGATAAGCTCGGTGTATGTGGTCGGTGCGTTCTCGTTAAGACGGATTGCATTGAATATTTCTTGACACACTGCTTTGTCCTCCCACACATCGACGGGCGACATATTCACGCTTTGCCCGCAGATTTCGGCGGTTACGCTGACGGTGTGTTTGGGTGCGCCACGCTCGAAGGAGGCAATCTGTTTCAGGTTCTCACTGATGAAGTCGAGCGCGATGACATCCTGACGGTGGAGTGGAAACGCCCCTTTGCCGTAAGCCGAGGCGAAAGCCTGCTCCATATTGTACTCGAACAGAGCGTCCATAGCCATTGATACGAGACCCGACTGGGCGAGGTCGTGCAGGTGCCGCCCTTTTTCGCGACTGCGGTATGCTTTGCGTACAGCCATATATTCGAGGCGAGTAAGCCATACGCGGCTCGTGGGCACTCCCACATTATAGTGCTGGCAGATGTTGTGGAAACGTGCCTGAGCGTCGGCTCCGCCGTCGGAGGCAAACACAACTTCGTCAGCTGCGTCGAACAGTGCGCGCAGGCGTTCATCCTCAGCTCGGTCAGCAGCCGACACCTCGCGGTGTCCGTCAGCCTCGACGGTGCGCACACCAAAGGCGTATTTCTTGGGAATGAGTGGCAGAGCCTCCTTGAAGGTGCTGTTGTGGAGAGTTTCGCCGAGAGGCTTGGGGGCGATGAAGCCCGGCTCGATGGCGATGACGGTTTCGTTTGCGCCTGCATAGGTCGAGGGTGCGGTTTCGTCGGTGGCGTTGAGGGCACGCGAGATTACGAGGGCTGTCTGAGTGGATTCGGTTACAATTAAAATCATGGGAATATTGTTTTTATGTCGTTAATACTTTGCTGGTTGATAATAGTTTACGGTGAGAAGAAACACGGCAGGGAGTCAAGGTTTGGCTCCCTGCTGTGTTCATCGGGAGAGTTTCACGTTACCGCAGCAATGCGATAGCGGGTTGACCGGTGGGTGTCAGGGTTTGGGGCCTTTGGGCTTGGTCTGCTTCTTTTGCTGGCTCTCGTCCTTCGGAGCGGTCTGGCCTTTCTGGAGAGGCTCGTTGACCCTGTTGGTTGCCTCATTGGTCTTGCCTTCGTTGTTTACCGCAACCTGCGTCTTGCTTTCCTCTGCCACGCCTACCACCTTTGCCTTGTCAGGATAATTATAGACGGTCTTGGGGCGTTTGGCCTCCGGATCAAACTGCACAAAGACGGTGCAGTCGTTGCCGTTGCGGTCCTTGACATCAGTCACGGTAATCTGTTTTCCGGCCATGTAATCAGCCTGCTGCTGTTCGGTCAGTGGCTTTTTGCTCCACTGGATGATTTTACGGATGTTGCCGTTCTCGTCGAGCCAGTTGTTGTGAGCCTGCTTCTGGTCGTTCTTCTCGCCCTGTGACTGCCCCTGTTCGTAGATGAATTCCACATCGCGCCGCTCGGCATTATACTGGAGGTTGGTGGTAAACTTGCGTCCGTCGGCAAGCTCGATTTCCTTGTTCTCCACCATTTTGCCTTCTTTGAGCGAGAGGATTTCGGGCATCGAAAGCTCGGTCTTGCCGATATGCCCGTGGATATACACTTTGTCGAGCGGCACCGATTCGATTTCGTTTGTGATGCGGTCGAGGCTAACGAGCGACTTTTCCATCTTGCCCGTTTCGGGGTTGAGGAGTTCGACCGGGTGGCCGAGGTTGCCGTTTTTCAGCAGTTGCTCCTTGTCGTCGTCTGTAAAGGTGTAGCCTTTGTATTCCACATCGAGCTTGGGTTCCTTCTGAGGGAAGTGAGGCACGAGTGTCACGGAGCCGTCGGGATTGGTTCTGAACGACAGACGGGCTTCGAGATCGAACTTCTCGCCGGCCATTTCAGGCGAGAGGGAAACGAGCTGCGACTTGCGGTTGTAGAGCATTGATGTCAGGTCGCCCGACTTTGCGAGGTCGTCGCGCTTGATACCCCATTCCTTCTCGATTGTGTTCCAGTCAATTTTGCTCTCGTCGATGGCGTTGTTTCTACGCTGCGTCTTTTCCGGGAGGTCAACCTTATAGGCGGTAAGCATTTCCTTGTTGCCCTCGGGGTCGGCAAGCATATCCGACATTACTACGCCTGTTGTCGCCGCTTCGTCGTAGGGCACTTTGAAGAAGCCGAAAAGCGAAGGATTTTTGGCCTGTCTTATGAAATTTGCGAGAAACGCCTCGATGGGGTTCTGCTGTTTGTTGAAACAGACAAACTGTGTAATCGGAGTCGATTTGATGTCTGCTGTCTGGGGTGAGCCGTCGGGGTTTTGACCGACTACTGCCCCCGTTTGCCCGGTTTCGTTGTTTCGGGCAATCAGGATGTGTTCCTGCGGGTCTTGGTTTTGTGCCATAAAAATTAGAATTGATTATTTATGTTTGGCTCCTGACTTGGAGCCGTTAGTCAAGTTTGCTTTCTTGCAGCGTTTCTGCATACGCGCTTCGGCCTCGGGGCTTCTGGAGCTGACAAATTTGCTGTCGATGTATTGCTGGATGTGGGTGTCGTAATGGAAGATTGTCTGGCCGTCGTCGCTAATCATATACTCCATTTCTCCTTCGCTGCGCACCCTCTGCATTTTGCGGAGGCTGAACCCAAACATCTTCATCACATGGATTGGGAGGAAAATGTATCGGTCGCCGATTTTTCTCGCGGGCGGCTGTTTCGTTATCATCCATTTCAGCATTTCAAGGAGTATCTTGATTACCGCCCTCGAAAACTTGGGGAATGTGCCCACGTCGTTGTAGTCGATTTCGTTTGTATTCATTTTCGTGTCGTCTTGGGTTTTGTTTTCGTTTGTGATGCAAAGTTCTGAATAACCGCTCCGAGCGGTGGGATACTATCCCAAAGTGCCCTGATGACACGATTTTGATTATTTGTAAGAGGTTGTATGATTGATTGTTATAAAACCATAATTCTCGTAAGGGCATAAAAACGGGATATAGCCCGATTTTTAAGGGTTATATCCCGCTATGGAATTGTCAAATGTTATTACAGGCACAGATATAATCATTCAAAGTAAAAAACAATAGCTTATAAAGCGTATTTGCGCCATAAGGGGCTGAAAATACGCCAGCCGCTACCGGCGGGGATAGGAATTGCAATATAACGACGGGATTGCTTTTTCTTTGTGGTGTGAAACGACTCACACACCTCTAAAATCCCCCACAAAACATGATTAAAGACGACTACGGTCGGGGCTATGACCTCGACTACTATGACCTGTATCTGCGCCGGCACCTGCGGGCGCACCATTTTGCCGAAGCTGACGATGATGTGTTCATCGCAGCCCGCGCCGATGCTGCGGCCGATGTGTTTGTCGCCGCACGGCTTGACGGCGACGACTATTTCACGGCCTCTGAGAAAGCGATTGAAACGCTTTGCAGAGGACTGGAAATCTCACCTTACGACTTTATCAGCGATATACTTGTAAATGAATTTTTTCAGCACATATCGCTCGATGACCGCTCAATTGAATTCTGGACCTACACCTTGCTCAACGAGCTTACTACCGAATTGAAAGACACCGAATTGAGTGACGAGTTCCTTGATACTACCGAGGGCGTGGTGTTCAAGCTCACTGTGACGGGCCGGATTGCTTTATTCTTCGAGGAAAATGGCTTATAACCGACAACAGAAGATGCGCGACAACATCGAGGCGATACGCTGTGCGCTGACCCTCGGTGCGGAGCACCGCGCCCCGACTGCCGATGAGCGCGACATACTGGCAAAATACGCAGGGTTCGGCGGTCTGAAATGTATCCTGAACGACGCCAACGAGCTATCCGACGCAGCGAGGTGGAGCAAGTCGGACCTTCCGCTGTTTGCCCCGACCGTGGAGTTGCGCCGGCTGATACACGACTTTGCAAGCAATGATTACGAATTCAAGGCGATGATGGACTCACTCAAAGCCTCGGTGCTGACGGCGTTCTACACCCCTGAGCCGATAGTCGAAGCCATTGCCCGGAGCCTTGACGCGACTGGACTGCGTGCGGAGCGTTTTCTCGATCCGAGCGCGGGCGCAGGCGTGTTCGTGCGTGCCTTCGCCGGGCATAATCCCGGAGCGGAGATTATGGCATTTGAAAAAGACACCCTCACAGGCCGCATACTTGCCGGACTATATGGCGACAAGACAGTGAGGGTTGAGGGCTTTGAGAAAATCGAGCAGCCTTTCAGTAACTATTTCGATATTGCCGCTTCAAACATTCCTTTCGGCGATTTTGCCGTACCCGATCCGCTTTATTCTACGAGCAAAGAGGCCACCTATCGTAACGCCTCAAAAACTATACACAACTATTTCTTCCTAAAAGGACTTGACTCGGTGCGCGAGGGCGGCATCGTGGCGTTCATAGCCTCGCAGGGCGTAATGAACGCCGCCTCGCCCCATGTGCGTATCGAGCTGATAAAACGTGCCGACCTTATCGCCGCTGTAAGACTGCCCAACAACACCTTTGCCGACTCTGCCAACACCGAAGTCGGCAGCGACCTGATTATTTTGCAGAAACATACCGGCAAAAAGGTGTTAAGACCAACAGAGGAACAGTTTATCGTATCGGTCAAAGATGAAGCTACCCAGATTGTCAACAACCGCTACTTCGTAGAAAATCCCGGTCAAATAATAAGCACTCAAAGCAAGATCGGCACCGACCCTTACGGTAAACCGGCAATCATACTCCGACACGACGGAGGGGTTGACGGCATAGCGAATGATTTGGGCGAGGTACTCGGCGAGGCATTGAGCCGCAATCTCGACATAAATCTCTACAACGCCAATGTAGCGTCGCAGACCGTCAAAATCGAAAGCGAACCGCAGATTGAAGATGTGGAGGCCGAGGTAATAACCGAGGCACAGACACCCGCCACCGAGCCGACGCACACTGACAGCGGCGAGATTGAAACCTCCGACGACCTTGCCCCCGACTACTCGCATAATCCCGACCCGCGAGTGATGATGTATAATCTTTTTGGCGAGTTGGAGGAAATCCCCGGCGCACGAAAGCGTCAGGCGGCAAAACAGGAGCGGTCTAAGAGTATGTTTACTTTTAAATCAAATTAAACATTAAAGGCACGAAAAACCCTCAACCAGAGTGTT
>ENA-UERG01001712-UERG01001712.1-human-gut-metagenome-genome-assembly--contig:-NODE-1712-length-17425-cov-36.262047_pt1 | contig 17425 bp, 16 predicted proteins | sample MGYA00242954_ERZ507954 | MGnify/ENA primary metagenome ERZ507954 (study PRJEB26167, sample SAMN06115478) | human gut metagenome | host: Homo sapiens | place: China:Sichuan | collected 2015-01-21... | reverse complement strand
AAGGAATATTCGTTTCCACATGAAAGCGAAGATCGACAAATGACGTGGTATTCTTTGCATAAATGTGTCGGCGGGGAACTGTACTTATTCAAGAGTACGTATAATATTCGTACGACGATTTGCGATTGCGTTGCGACGTATGGGAAATACAGAATAGAAAACGGCACTTTGAAACGATTGGAAACCATATATACGGGTAACGAAAATATGATGCACATCAATGTTGGGCAGGATTATTTGTGTGATAACAGACGATATATGTACCGCGTCAAAGAGAACGACGTAATAAATTACGAAGAAGTGATAAAAAGACCGTATTCAGACACCTTTGAAACCGAACGATATATATATTTTTGGCAATGGTTAGAGGAAGATCTTATTCGTGTAACGAAAGATTTCAAGACCGTCGAAACGGTATATACGTGCAGGGAGGGCGAACGGATTGCCTGCTACGCAGAGAGTGAAAAATATAAATTTTTAGCGCTCGACAAATACGAAGAGTTGGATAAAAAACGTCGCCCTATACCGAATAAGGTCAAAAGCAGAATTTTAGTATTCGACAAAGACGAAGAAATTAAAAATCAATAAATATAAAAACGCCTTATTTTGCAGAAAATAAGGCGTTTTTTTAATAGTCTTTTTATTTGCTTGTTAAAAAAGGGCTTTTGTGGTAGAATAATCGGTATGAATGCGGTTAATATCGAAAACTTATCTTTCGCGTACCCTCAAAGGGAGGGCGAGCCCGTTCGCAAGGTGCTTTGCGGATTGTCGCTCGCTATCGAAAAGGGCGAGTTCGTGTCGCTTATCGGCTCTAACGGCAGCGGTAAATCTACGCTGTCGCGGCTTATCAACGGGCTTTTGCAGCCCGTGGAAGGCAAGGTCGAAGTGTTCGGAATGAATACCGCCGATAAAAAAACTCTTTTCGATATAAGAAAACGCGTCGGCACCGTCTTTCAGAACCCGGATAACCAGCAGGTCGCTTCGATAGTCGAAGACGATATTGCTTTCGGCCCCGAAAATATCGGAATGCCGAGAGAAAAGACGGGCGAGAGAATAGATTACGTGCTTAAAGTTACCGATATGGAAAAATATCGCAACGTTGAAGTCGCGCGGCTTTCGGGCGGACAGAAACAAAGGGTGGCTATTGCGGGCGCGCTAGCCATCGACCCAGAAATTTTAATACTCGACGAAGCGACTTCCATGCTCGACCCAAAGGGCAGAAACGAAGTTATGTCCGTCGTTAAAGACCTTAATAAAAATCACGGTCTTACGGTTATAAATATCACTCATTATATGGACGAAGCGGTAAATTCCGACAGAATTTTCGTGCTTCACGGCGGCAAAATCGCCATGCAGGGTACGCCCGCCGGAATTTTCGCGAAAAAAGACGAGATACGCGAGTGCGGACTCGAATTGCCGAGGGCGGCTTCTCTCGCCGAAAAATTAAGGGCGGCGGGAATCGAACTCGACGGGCAAATTCTGACAAAGGAGGAACTTGCGACAAAGTTATGCGAATCGTTGCCGAAAATATAAGTTTTTCTTACAATAAAAAAACGGCGTTTCGTTCGGACGCTTTGAAAAACGTTTCTCTTACGATCGAAGAAGGCGATTTTTTCGGGATAATCGGGCATACCGGCAGCGGCAAAAGTACTTTCGTACAGCACCTTAACGCGCTTCTGCCGTTGCAGAGCGGAACTCTGACCGTCGGCGACACGGTAATGGTTGGCGGTAAAAAAACCGATAAAAAGTTGCTTAAAACCCTTCGCTCCAAGGTGGGCATGGTCTTTCAGTACCCCGAATATCAACTGTTCGCCGAAACGGTCGGGCAGGACGTGGCGTTCGGGTATAAAAACTTTTTTCCGAACGCCAAAGAAGACGAAATAAACGCGGCGGTAGATCGCGCGCTCACGCTGGTGGGCATCGATCTTTCTCTTAAAAACGTATCGCCGTTCGAGTTGTCCGGCGGACAAAAACGAAGAGTGGCTATCGCCGGCGTTATAGTAACTTCTCCCGAAATTCTCGTTCTCGACGAACCGGTGGCGGGGCTTGATCCGCGCGGTAAACGCGATCTTATGCGGCTTTTGCAAAACCTTAAAAACACCACGTGCAAGACGATAATAATCGTTTCGCACGATATGGACGAGGTTGCCGAAAACTGTAATAAAGCGGCGGTTTTTTCAGGCGGAGAAATAGTGAAGTGCGGAAGCGTCAAAGAGATTTTTTCCTGCGGGGAAGAATTGAACGAGTTAAGACTCGGCTTGCCGCTGACCGCGTACATAGCGGAAGAACTTAAAAAAAGCGGGGTTGAATTAAACCTTGCATCTTACGACGAAGACGGTTTCGTAAAAGCCGTAAAAGAGTATAAAAACGGGGTTATAAGACGGTAAACGAATGTTAAGCGACGTGTCTTTCGGCAGGTATTACCCTACGAAGTCTTTCATACACAGACTCGACCCGCGGGTAAAACTTCTGCTGCTTATTGCCTATATCGTAATGATTTTTCTGGCGAAGAATTTTCTTACGCTGGGCTTTTGCATACTCTTTTTGTGCCTTGCGGTGGCGTTTTCGGGCGTACCGGTAACGGCGGTACTCAAAAGCCTTAAAGCGGTGATTTTTCTCGTGTTGTTCACCGCCGTACTCAACGTCTTGTTTTACGACGCGAAGCCCGGCGATACCGTCTATTTCTGGGTCGTTACCAAAGAGGGGCTTATAAACGCGGCGTTTCTCGCGACGAGGCTTATAACGCTCGTTGCGGGCAGTTCGATACTTACGCTTACGACGACTCCCGTCAGCCTTACCGACGGAATAGAAAGTTTATTAAAGCCGTTGTCGTGGGTAAAATTCCCCGTACACGAACTCGCGCTCATAATGTCTATCGCACTCAGGTTTATACCGACTCTCGCGAGCGAAACGGACAGGATAATGAACGCTCAGAAAGCGAGAGGGGCGGACTTCGAAAGCGGCAACGTCTTTTCGAGAATAAAGTCGCTCGTGCCCGTGCTTATACCGCTGCTCGTAAGCGCGTTCAGAAGAGCCGACGAACTCGGCGACGCTATGGAAGCGCGTTGTTACTCCGGCAGCAAAAACAGAGTAAAATATAAAAAACTTAAACTCGGTTGGAGAGATCCGATAGCGGCGTTGTTTGTCGCTGCGTTCATGACCGCCGTAATACTTTTCAACGACCCTTACTTTTTCGGGTTGTTCACGGGGTTATTCGTATGAGAATAGTTCTTAAAATCGAATACGACGGCACGGACTATTGCGGCTGGCAGGTTCAGCTAAGCGGCGTCACCGTGCAGGGCGTTATAGAAGAAGCGATTAAAAAACTGACGGGCGAAAAGGTTTCGGTTATCGGCAGCGGAAGAACGGATTCGGGCGTACACGCCGCAGGGCAGATCGCGCATTTCGATATAACGAGCGAAAAAATCCCGCCCGAAAAATACGCCTGCGCATTGAACGCCTTTCTGCCGCGCGATATTAAAATTACGGAAAGCGGCGAGGCGGAGGACGGGTTTCACGCAAGGTTTTCGGCGAAGAGAAAGACCTATCGTTACTCGATCTACGTTTCGGAATATATCCGTCCGCTTAAAGACAGATACGCCGTAAACGTTCCGCTCGCATTAGACGAAAAAAAAATGAACGAAGCGTGCCGCTATCTTGCGGGCAAACACGATTTCAGATGTTTTTTGGCAGCCGATTCGTCGGTGAAAGACACGGTAAGGGAAATTTACTTTGCAAAAGTCGAAAAAAACGGCGAAGATTATTCCTTTACCGTATGCGGCAACGGTTTTTTATATAATATGGTAAGGATAATCGCCGGCACTCTCGTTAAAATCGGCAGCGGCGAAGAAAGCCCCGAAAGTATGAAAAAGATAATCGACGGAGGCGACAGAACCGCGGCGGGGAAAACCATGCCTGCGCGCGGACTTGCCCTGTTATCCGTCGAATACGAATAATTTTATCCGAAAATTTTATCGAAACGCGGAAAATTGCTTGACAAACCGAAATAAATTTAATAAAATATACGGGCATTATAAGGAAAGGTGCGTAAGACGAATTAGCCCCTCGATCGGCGACCGAACTTATATAACGAATATTATATAATTAAGATTTTTGGAGATTCACGATGAAAACTTTTATGGCAAACGGTAATTCCGTTGATAGAAAATGGTACGTCGTTGATGCTTCGGGAATGTCGCTCGGCAGACTTGCTTCGCAGGTTGCTTCTATTTTGAGAGGCAAAAATAAGCCCATCTTCACTCCCAACGTCGACACAGGCGATTTCGTTATAGTTCTTAACAGCGATAAGGTCGTCCTTACGGGTAAGAAACTCGATCAGAAACTTTACACTTATCACACCGGTTACATCGGCGGACTTAAACAAGTTCCCTACGCGAGAATGATGGCTGAAAAGTCCGATCTCGTCGTTTACGAAGCGGTAAAAGGTATGTTGCCGAAGAACAGTCTCGGTAAACAAATGCTTACCAAACTTCGCGTTTACAAAGGTGCGGAACACAATCATCAGGCTCAACAGCCCATCGAGTTGAAACTCGGCAAGTAACGGAGGGATAGACGAATATGGCAAAAGTATCTGTTAAGAAGAAACTTCAATACTGGGGAACCGGTAGAAGAAAGAGCGCTATCGCGAGAGTAAGACTTATTCCCGGCGGTACGGGCGCAATCACTATAAACGGCAGAAGTATCGACGAATATTGCGATCTCGATACCCTTAAACTTATCATCAGACAACCGCTCGTATTGACCGAAACCGAAAGCAAGTACGACGTTTTCGTAAACGTAGTAGGCGGCGGCTTCACGGGTCAGGCAGGCGCGATTCGTCACGGCGTAGCGCGCGCGCTCGTCGTTGCCGAACCCGAACTCCGTCCCGCTCTTAAAAAGGCAGGTTTCCTTACGAGAGATCCGAGAATGAAGGAAAGAAAGAAGTACGGCTTGAAAAAGGCTCGTCGCGCTCCTCAGTTCTCGAAGAGATAATTTTTTCGGACGAATATCGAAAAGCGAAATGCGTTACCGCATTTCGCTTTTTTCTGTTGTCGGATCAGCGACCTGTTTTTTTCTGCCGCGTTTTTTCTTTTCGGGTTTCGGAACGGCGGCGACCAATTCGTCGTGCCTGCGTATAAACGCCTGCATTTTAGCGTTCATGGCGTATTGCGGCGGGGCGAAATCGTCGGGATCTTTAAGCAAACTCCGATTGTCGGCTGTCGGCTGTTTGTCGGTTTTCCGTTCGGACTTTGAAAAATCGTTTTCGCCTTTGCTTGCCGAATTGAACTTGTCTATTATATCGAAAAGACCGAATTTTTCCATTTTTTGCTCCTTTTTTAATTTTTATGCGCGTTATTTCGTTGCTTATTTTCAAATATTAGTGTATACTTATAAAGCATATTTATAAGTATGCTTATAAGAAACAAAGTATTCTCTTTAAGGAGCAGGATATGTTGAAAAAGTTGTCTGCCGTTTTTCTTGCGGCTTTATTGACTTTATCGCTCGCCGCGTGTAAGAAAGACGCGAATCCGACGGTCGCCTCGAAAGACGCTACGGTAACGAACGTTTCTTCCAACGGCGGTTTTCTCGTAGAAACGGGCGATTACGTATATTTTCTGAACGGTAAGACCGACGCCGGCAAGTACGAAACCGGCAAGGTTACCAAAGGCGCGCTCGTACGCGTTAAAAAGACGGATATTGCGAAGGGCACCGGGGCCGAATGCAATACCATAATTTCGAAACTTCTCGTTGCCGACGATACCGCGTCAGGCGTGTATCTGTTCGACGAATATTTCTATTACGCCGCTCCGTCGACCGAAAAGAACAGCAAGGGCGAAGTCAAGACCGATAAACTTTTGTTCTTCAGAACCAAAGCGGACGGATCGGATACCTCCAAATCTATCTGCGGTAAAGATTTCGGCTCTTCGGTAGAATATCGTTACGTTTCGGCAGGCAAAAACGTCTACCTTATCGTAAAAGATTCGTCCGACCTTTACGTTTACGACGCGATCGGCAGAAAACAGTTATTCAAGTATTCCGACAGCGTTTCTTCCATACAAAAAATCCTTTTCTCATCCGACGCCGGCGATCCCGCGCTTTTCTATACGATAAAACCCGTAAACAAAACGACTTATCCCGATGATAACGACAGCAATCGCGCTACCGAAAATTATTACGAAGTATATTCGGTGAATTTCGGCGAAAGCAAGGTCGAAGCCAAAGCCGAACGTATTCTCGACGGTATCGGAAAGATGACTTCCGGCAATACGGAAAAGAAAGGCGTTTATATGACGGGCGCCACGTTCGACCTTATAAAATACACGCAGGACACGCTTTATTATTCCGTAACTCCGCTTGACAAGACCGCTTCGAGCATGAAGACGTACAAGTATATGGAAAGAAGCAAATTCGGCGAAGACAACGCCGTTAAGTACAACGACGAAGCCGTTACCGTACTCATGAACTACGACAGCGACGCGGTAGCCTCGTCGGTATTCTCCGATTCGGCGTTGTATCTCGGCTCTTCCGAAATATTGTATATCGATTCTTCGAGACTTATGCTCTACGATTACACGAAGAAGGGCGAAGGTGACCCTTATTACCACGGCGCGCAAACAATTCTCGATAACGAAAAGATCAGCGGCGCTACGCTTGATTTCGTCGTGAAAGAAGGTACCGACGATTATCTCTACTTCCATAACGGCAACGTCTATTACAAAGTCAACTATACTTTGCTTAAAGACGGTACGCATATGGACGAAAAAGTGTTCAGAATCAACTCGTTCGACGTAGACAACTCCTGGTATAAACCCGAAGTCGTGGCGTTTAAGGTTGAAAACGAAACTCATTACGCGTTTATCGCGGCTTACAGCGATTCGTCGTTCTTGTCTTACGTTTACGCGGTAGACACGACCAAAAAGGCTGCGGAGTACGCCGCGCATTGCGAAACCGTAGATAACGACGATTCGATCGCCGATAAGGATAAAGATTCCGAAAAGGCGAAGTTCTACGACGCTCCGGAAAAGAACAGCAAAAAGTACAAAATCATTTACGAATCTCTTCTCGGCAAAATGACGTCGGGCAACGCGAAGACCGTTAAAGACGGAATGAACAAAAAAGACTGATAAGTCGGTCAAAACGTTAAAAAACACGAAAAGGGCTGTCGAAAGACGACCCTTTTTCAAGCGAGGTAAAAATGTTACAAGTCAACGGAGTAAGCCTGCAATTCGGCGGCAGAAAACTTTTTGAAGACGTAAATATCAAATTCACGAAAGGCAACTGCTACGGCATTATCGGCGCGAACGGCGCGGGCAAGTCCACCTTTTTGAGAATACTTTCGGGCGAACTCGAACCGCAAAAAGGCGAGGTTACGCTGGATAAAAACGAGCGTATGTCGGTGCTTAAACAGGACCAGAACGCATATAACGACGAAACCGTTATAAGAACGGTCATGCTCGGGCATAAACGACTCGTTGATATTATGGACGAAAAAGACGCGCTCTATCAGAAAGAAGACTTTACCGACGAAGACGGCATAAGGGCGGCGGATCTCGAAAACGAGTTTGCCGAACTCGGCGGATGGGACGCGGAAAGCGACGCGGAAAAACTCTTGTCCGCTCTCGACATTCCCGCAGAACACTACGAAATGAAAATGGGCGAACTCGACGGCAAAGAAAAGGTTAAAATTCTTCTCGCTCAGGCTCTTTTCGGCAACCCCGACGTGCTTCTTTTAGACGAACCCACGAACAACCTCGACATAAAGACCACGCAATGGCTCGAAGACTTTCTGATGGACTTCGAAAATACGATTATCATCGTTTCGCACAACAGATATTTTTTGAATAAGGTATGCACCTATATCTGCGACGTGGACTTCGGCAAGATCAACGTTTACTTCGGTAACTACGATTTCTGGTACAGGACGAGCCAACTTATCGCCCGTCAGCAAAAGGAACAGAATAAAAAAGCCGAACAGCGCGCGAAAGAATTACAGGAATTTATCGCTCGTTTCTCGGCTAACGCTTCAAAGTCCAAACAGGCTACGGCAAGAAAGAAAGAACTCGAAAAACTTACGATTAACGACATTAAAGTTTCGTCGAGAAAATATCCGTATATCAATTTCAAATACGACCGCGAAATAGGTAACGACATACTTTTCGTTGAAAACCTTACGAAAGAAGGGTATTTCGAGAATTTGTCGTTTACGGTCGGCAGAGAAGATAAAATCGGTATCGTAGGCAGAAACAGCAAAGCGATTTCGGTTTTGTATGACGTTTTAATGGGTAAAGAAACCGCCGACAGCGGCTATTATAAATGGGGCAAGACGATTACACCGACCTATCTGCCCGTGGATAACGACGAATATTTCGTCGGTTGCGATTTGTCGCTCGTAGACTGGCTCAGCAGATATTCTTACGACCATTACGAAGAATTCGTTCGCGGCTGGCTCGCGAGAATGTTGTTTTCGGGCGAAGAATCTCAAAAGAAAGCCTCGGTTATTTCCGGCGGAGAAAAAGTAAGATGTATGCTCGCCAAGATGATGCTCGAAGGCGGTAATTTTATGATTCTCGACGAACCTACGAACCATCTCGATCTAGAATCGATAACCGCGCTCAACGACGGACTCGTGGCGTTTAAGGGCTGCCTTTTAATGACGAGCCACGACCGCGAACTTATGAATACCGTCTGTAACCGTATAATCGAAATTGACGGCGGCAAGAAGGTTTACGACCGTCCCGTCGACTACGACACCTATCTCGAAGAAACCATGAACAAACAATAAAGCGAAAACACGTATCGGTTTTTCGCTTTATATACGTGATTTTTTGTAAAACAAAAGACTGACGAAGATTTTTCGTCAGTCTTTCTTTTGTCCTGCGATAAGTGTTTGAGTTTTACTCGAAAAACAGTCGGTTTAAGAAATTGTGATTGTCTTCGTTAACCAAAACTATATCCGTAAGTAAATCGTAGATTTCGAGTGGTTCTTTATCTGTTTTTTTCACCGTCTTCCTGCGCCGATACCAATGACGAAACTCTCTAATCAAGTTCGCTTTGTAAATCGCAATCGGAATTATCGTCCAATTTTGTGATATTCAATTCTTTTAACAGATTTTGAGTAATTTCTTTCGTTCGCGCGGTAAATTTATTTTTTTGAATTTCGTTTAACATAAACTTTTCATAGTCGAACAATCGTTTAACATCCGTATTTTTTGCGAATTCGCAATAATGCATCCTTTATGTATATTGCGGAATTTTGATATTGATCGAATACGATATTAAACCCGTTTGAATCGTTGCATACGAAATTCCAATATTTTTTTCCGATTAACAATTCGTCGGGAGAAAAAAATCTTTCTACGTTGGCTTGATGCCAATCGTTGTTTTCCCCGAATTTATTGTATGCCGTGGCAAAATAAATAAATATTTTTTGGTCTGCGGGGATTATGTTTTTCAACATGAAATACTCTTTTAATAGAGCGTTTTTTTCACTTTTTGCTTTTTTGTTGTCTAAATCCCCGCCTGCCTTTAATTCTACGAGATAGTGAGTTCTCTTTTCTTCATCGTAGAACCAATTGTCGCATACGTGTTGAGTTTTGAAACTTGTCGTATTCGGCGGTTGTATAACAAAAAAACTTTCATAATGCGATTTTTCGGGTTTGCATTTATGGTCTTCGTATTTATCCAATAAATTGCTTATATGTTGAGTTTGCTCGGTTAAAATATACGAGTGAATTACTTTATTCGTCTGGTATGAAAATTTAGCAATTTGATTTCCTATACTTTCCAAGAGATTGCCGAAAGACGAATCGAAAGATCTGACGAAGGCACTATAAAAAATGAATTCGTCGCCTAAGACCGAAATAAAACAATTATTCTTTTTTGAGTTTATAGTCCCATTAGGATCGTATACCTCCGAATTGTGTCGCAATTCGAAACCGTCGGCGAAACTTTTAATTGCCGTGTCAATAATCAATCTTATCGATTTTTCCCTTAACAGTTCCATCTGTTTTTCCTCTTGTGTCGTAGTTTGTTATTAACAGGTGTTTTACTTCCTTATTGTTTCTGTTTTTGAAGCTTACCAGATAATTTTTATCGTACTCGAATACGTTAAAGTTTTTATATAAATTATAAATGAAATCTGTTTTTTTGATTATAAGTAACCAATTTGCTTTTGTTTCTGATAGAAAGTTTGCCAATCGTATTTGTTCCGACTTGTCGAACGGGTGATTATCGTATGTTGAAAATTCCGAATCGTAAGGGGGATCGACGAAAATAAAATCGTTATCATTCATATCGAATAATTGCAGAAATTCTTTGAAATCTAAATTAAAAACGTCGGTATTTTCAAAATATTTTATTGTTTCGTCCGATTGCATTTGATTTATTTTCGATGTCATATATTTCAAGTTGTACGACCGCCCGCCATACGGAACATTGAATTCGCCGTTTTTATTAAAGCGGAACATTGATGAATAACAATATTCTCTGATAAAGAAAAAACAAGCCGTGCGTAAGGGTGGAGTAATTGTTTTAGTGTTGTATAGGTCTCTGATACACATATACGTCGCTGTTTTTTTAGCCGTAACAACTATTTCTTCTTTATCTATTTCGCTTATCTTCTTGCCTTTGTTTTCTAATAGGGAAAATTTTTTTTGTTTTGTAAATAAAGTTTGGTCGACATATTTATGCCATTTGTCTATATTGAATAATTCAGTATTAAAATTCCACGTGGTTTCAATTGATTTCCATAAAAAATCAAGTTGTTGTAGAGATGATAAAAATTCATGATTTTGAGATTTTATAAAGATATATAAATTATATAGGTCTTTCGAATTATCGTTGATAAATGAATTACAAATATTCATATTCAGATATACTGAAGCCCCGCCGACGAACGGTTCGAAATACCTTGAAATGATTTTAGGCTTAAATTGCTCAACCAGCGGTAACTCTTTTAACTTGCCGCCGGGGTATTTTAAGAACGGTTTCATAATGATGCTCCTAATTTTAGTCGCACCCTTAAATAAAAAAAGTGCGCAACCGGAGTTACGCACATAAAACGCAAACTCCATTGTTGCTACACAAATAAATAGAAATGAACGAACACTCCCATCGGAATTTGCATTTTTAACAAATCGTTATAATGGGAGTATTGAGAAAAAAGGGCATAATATTCCCTTCGTTCGTCAAATTTAATCTATTTATTTGTGTAGCGGGATTAGTATAGCACATTTTAGATTTTTTTTCAATTATTTTTTATATATAAACTCGTCTAATGAAAGTTGTGATTGTAAATCGTATAGCAATAATAAATTCTAATTAAAATCAAGTGTTCGTGGAATTTCGGGGGGGGGGGGGAGTTATCTTTTTGCGGGGTTATGGCATATAATGTCAGGTAGGTGGCTGTATGTCGTTCAGAGTGCATTTTATCGGTATCGGCGGTGTAAGTCTTTCGAGTCTTGCAAAATATATGCTCCGCATGGGTTTTACCGTCAGCGGAAGCGACGCGCGCGATTCGGTTTATACTGAAGAATTGAAAAGGCTCGGCGCGTCGGTTTTTATAGGGCATAGCGAACAAAACGTCGAAGGGGCGCAGGTCGTCGTATATTCCGACGCGATTAAAGAAGATAACTGTGAACTCGCCTTCGCGAGAAGAGAAAAGTTGTTTATTATGACGAGAGCCGAACTTTTGAAATCGGTCGCAGAAAATTGCGGAATCGTCGTAGGCGTTGCCGGGTGTAACGGAAAAACGACCGTAACTTGTATGCTCGCTCATATTTTTGACGCCGCAAAAAAGGCGTTCACCGCCCATATCGGCGGTGAAGACAAAGAGTTTTCTAACAGCGTTATCCGCGGCAGCGAAGTGTTTTTGTCGGAAGTGTGCGAGTATAAAAAGAACTTGCTTAATTTTCCTGCGGACGTCTGTCTGTGCCTTAATTGCGACGCCGATCACTTAGATTGTTATAACGGTTACGACGAACTCAAAAACGCCTATTTATCTTACTTAAAATCGGGGGATAAGGCGATTATCAATATAGACGATCCCGTGCTTGCCGGATATAAAGAAAAAAACGCCGTTACTTTCGGCGTTAAAAACAAGGCGAAATACGGCGCGAAAAATCTTACCGAAAAGAATGGCGCATATTCTTTTTATCTTACCGAAAACGGCAGAAAACTTACGAAAATCGCGCTTTCGGTTGCCGGCGAATATAACGCCGTCAACGCGCTTGCGGCTTGCGCCTTAGCGAGAGAAATCGGCGTTTCGGCAAAGGATATAGCGCGTGGGATAAAGAAATTCAAGGGCGTTAAACGCCGCTACGAGCGGATAGGAAAAATTAACGGGGCGGACGTGATTATCGATTACGCTCATCACCCCAAAGAGATTGCGGCGTGTTTGTCCGCGGCTGAAAAAGAAAGGGCGAAAAATATTCTCGTCGTATTTCAACCGCACACTTATTCGAGAACTATATTTTTGAAGGACGAATTTATCAAGGTACTCGGCGGCGTTGAAAATCTGTATCTGTTCAGGACTTTCGCCGCAAGAGAAGCCCCGGTAGAGGGCGGAAGCGCGCTCGATTTATATAAAGATTTAGGTAAGGGCGAGTATTTCGACGATTTCGATAAGTTGTTTTCCGGATTGACGGAAAAACTCGACGAAGGCGATTTATTGCTCGTTTTAGGCGCTGGCGATTTAGCCGAACTGTTCCGCTCCCGCCTTAGCAAATAATAATGGAGTATAATTTATATTCTGCATATAAAGTCCGAAAAATACCACACTTCCGAGAACTCATCCGTCGGCTACGCCGCCACCTTCTCTGCAAAGAGAAGGCAAGGGCAAGTATATTCGCCCGTACTCCAATCTTCGGGATCGCCACGCTTCGCTCGCGATGACGTTTATTAAGCATGTCATTGCGAAGGAGCAAAGCGACTGCGGCAACCTTAGGCAGGGTCGCCCCCTTTTGTCGCTATGCTACTTTTCGGTGGCAAGGTTTTTTAGCGACGATTTTTACGATTATGACGAAAATCGGGAGATAGAACGTTTGCTTGAAAATTTATCTCCGGATAAAAAGAAGTCTTTGATAGATTTTTTGAAAAAATAACGGAAAAAATTCGTTTTGGTTATATAAAACAGTTTACAAATAAAAATATTATGCTATAATATATGCGCATGAATCGTCGAAAGAGGTTTATGCGTATTTTTTGTGTATAGCCGTCGGTTCGAAATACTTGCGGACGGGATTTTGCACATAAAATTAAAATCCGGATATATATTATATAAAGCGCGAAATCTTTCGGGCGACAGGGAGAATAGAATGAAATACGTAAAATGTCCGAGGTGCGACCTCAACTATATGCTCGAAGGCGAGCCGTATTGTGACGTTTGCAAGGCGGAACTCAAAATCGGACCGCAGATAAAATTTGCCGCGTTCGACAGCGACGAAGAGCAGGATCAGGTTCTTTGCCCGATCTGCAAACGTAACTTTATCGACGACGGCGAAGAGATGTGCGAGGAGTGCAGAGAGGCTCGCGCCGAAAAGGAACGCGAAGAAACGAGCGAGGACGATCCCGACAACGACGAAGAGTGGAGAAACTATCTCGACGAGGACGAAAAAGAAGCGATAAGCAATCAGGGCGACGACGAAGAAGCGATGCTTTCGCTTTCGCAACTCGAAGAGGAAGAAGCCAAAGAACTTTTTGACGACGAAGAAGAGCAGGACGACGATTACTACGACGACGGCGTTCACGACGACGATGACGACTTCGAATATCCTACCGACATCGGCGAGTACAGCGAAGAAGACGAAGAAGAGGACGAAGACGAACGCGACGATTACGACGTATAATCCGGGTATAAGTCGTCGATAATACGCTCGTATGATAAAATCGACGGGCGATATAAGTAAAGTAAAAAGATTGATTGCGGCGTGCCGCGGCGAAGAGGTGAGCGTTCAAGTCGCGCTCGGCAGAAATAAATTCGTAACCTACAGCGGAACTTTAACGAGCGTTTACCCCGCGTTGTTTACCGTCCGTCCCGACGGCGACTTCAAAGGTAAAACGAGTTTTTCTTACGCCGAGGTAATGTGCGGTAACGTCCGGTTAAAAAAATTGAACAGAATATAAAAAGCAAAACCCCGAAAGCGAAAAATTTTCGCTTTCGGGGTTGCTTTATATCGTTATTGACAGGATGACGTAACTGTCTTTGCGAGACCCCTTGCGGGTCGTGGCAAACCCGAGGATTGGAGTACGCCGCATATGTAGCCACTCCGACTTTTAATGCGGGGATCGCCACGCTTACGCTCGCGATGACGTGCTTGTTGAGTGTCATGTTGAGCGTGAGCGAAACATCTCCCGGAAGGGTGGGGTACCGCGGAGTTGAAAATTTAATCTTAAATCTACGTAGCGGCTTTTATTTTTCGAGTTTTTTGAGAACCGCTTCGAAATAATCTGGTAGCGGCGCGGTAAAAGTCATACGCTCGCCCGTGCGCGGGTGATTAAAACTTAATTCCTCCGCGTGCAATAATTGCCCGTTTAACTTGAATTTCTGCGTTTTATACCCGTATACGGGGTCGCCCACTATCGGATGCCCTATATATTTACAATGTACTCTTATCTGATGCGTACGCCCCGTTTTAAGGCTGAAACGCATAAGCGTGTACGATGAAAATCTCTTTACCGTTTCGTAATCGGTAATCGCTTTACGTCCGTGGTCGGTAACCGCCATCATGGTGCGGTTTTTATCGCTTCTGCCGATATACGTTTCTATTTCGCCCTTGTCGGTTTTAACCACGCCTTCGACGAGCGCGTAATAAATCCTCGCGCAGGTCTTGTTCTTTATCTGCTCGGAAAGCGACAGGTGCGCGGCGTCGTTTTTCGCAACCACTAAAAGACCCGACGTGTCTTTGTCTATTCTATGCACTATACCCGGGCGTATTACGCCGTTTATGCCGCTTAAACTGTCTAAATGGTATAAAAGCGCGTTTACGAGCGTAGAACCGTGAGTTCCGTTGCCCGCGTGAACCGTAACCCCCTGCGCTTTATTGATTACCGCCACGTCTTCGTCCTGATAGACTATATCCAAAGGCAGATTTTCGGGCGTCAGATCGAGCGGAACCGGGTCGGGCAGAGTTACGGAAATTACGTCGCCGCATTTTATAACTTTACCCGCTTTTTCGTCGTTGCCGTTGACGGTTATCATTCCGTCGTCGATAAGTTTTTTTACGGCAGAACGGGTTTTATTTAATTTTGCGGTCAGATAAACGTCAAGTCTTTCATGCGTTTCCGCCGTAAAAATTTCGGTTTTCATTTTTGAGGTCCGGTAGTTTTCGCGGCGTCGGCGGCGGTTTCCGTTTTATCGTCGCCGTCTTTTTTCTTACGTCTGAAAACGGCGTCTTTACCGATAAACAGAATATAAATAACGAGCATTATCGCCCCTATAACCAGCGCGACGTCGGCCACGTTGAAAACGTACGGGAATATCTCTTTTCCGCCGATTTTTATTATTATATGGATAAAATCTCTCACGTATTCGGTAATTATGCGGTCGATAAGATTGCCTACCGCTCCGCCCATTACGAGCATAAGAGCGGTGTTTACCCATTTCCCGCGGTGTTTTGATACGGCAAGATATACGCAGATACCGATAAGAATGATTATCGAAGCGACGATGAAGATAATATTCGACACTTCGGGGAACAGCCCCATCATTCCCTCGTTGTTCTCGCAATAAGAAATCTCGAAGAAATTATCTATAACCCAGCAGATATGAACTCCGCCGTCGGGCGTATTTCCCGCAGAGCCCGCAACCGCGGCAACTAAGATTTTGGAAAATTGGTCGAAGAAAACCACGCCGACCAACAACAACGCGTACCACATAGATTAAAGAATTTCTCCGTTTCTTACTCGCTTTAACATATCCGATTTAAGGGCGTAAAGTCCGTCCGACAAATCGACTTTGAAAATATGCGGCTGATCCAGACGTTTGTATTCGTCCCAGAAAGTATCTACGTCTTTTTTGGCGTAAGCCGATATATCGGCGAGTTTGGGGAAGTCGTAAACCGATTTTCCGTTTTCGACCACTTTTACGGGCAGTTCGCGAACGGTATAATCGGTAAAAGTCGTAGACTTCCAGCGTTCGGTCGGGTGATAGACGGTAAGGGGTTTCGTAAAGTCGATTTTTTCGTCGCGAAGCGCGATCAGGTCGGCTTCGGCTTTGCCCGTAGCCCCGTCGTATATCCGGTAAACCGTCTTGAAGCCGGGGTTGGTTATCTTTGCGGTGTTGTCCGAAACTTTTATTTTCGGAATGAGTTTGCCGTCTTTTTCGACCGCCGCGAGTTTGTAAACTCCGCCGAGCGACGGCATATCCGCGCTCGTTATGAGTTTAGTGCCTATGCCCCAACTGTTTATTTTCGCGCCCTGTTGTTTAAGACTCTGAACGAGTCTTTCGTCCAGGTCGCCCGAAGCGCAGATGATCGCGTCCGGATAGCCGGCGTCGTCGAGCATTTTTCTCGCCCTCTTCGTAGCGTATGCGAGATCGCCCGAATCTATACGTATTCCGAGCGGTTTTTTGCCTTTCGCTTTGAGTTCGTCAAAGACCTTTATCGCGTTGGGAATACCGCTTTTTAAGGTATCGTAAGTGTCTACCAGAAGCAGGGTGGCGTCGGGGTATACGTCCGCGTAAGCGCGGAAGGCTTCGTATTCCGACGGGAAGTCCATAACCCAACTGTGGGCGTGCGTACCGGCAACTTTAACGCCGAATTCCTTGCCCGCAAGGACGTTTGACGTCGACGAACAGCCGCCTATAATCGCCGCCCTTGCGCCGTATATACCCGCGTCGGGACCCTGCGCGCGGCGAAGCCCGAACTCCATAACGTTGTCGCCCTTGGCTGCGGCGGTTATTTTAGCCGCCTTCGTCGCGATAAGTGTCTGATGATTAATTATGTTAAGGACGGCGGCTTCGATAAGTTGCGCCTGAATGACGGGCGCTTTTACGGTGAATATCGGCTCTCCCGGGAAAACGACCGTCCCTTCGGGAACGGCGTATATATCGCCCGTGAATTTAAGGGTTTTAAGATACTCTAAAAAGCCTTCATCGAAAATGCCGAGCGAACGAAGATATCCGATTTCTTCGTCGTCGAAGTTGATGCCGAGTACGTAGTCTACGGCTTGTTCGAGCCCCGCCGAAAGCGAGTAGGTTATAAGTTCGTTCTGTCTGAAAAACACGTCGAAAACGGCTATCTGGTCTTTTTTGCCTTTGAGATAATAGCCGTTCATCATCGTGAGTTCGTATAAATCGGTCAAAAGAGTTAAATTTCTTTTTTGCATGTTTCGCCTTGAATTATACTTAGATTGATTTGTCGTCTTTGTTGTAATTTTTAAGTTCCGGGAGAGGTTCGGATTCTTCTTTGATTTGTTTTTCGAGTTTTTC
>ENA-UERG01001710-UERG01001710.1-human-gut-metagenome-genome-assembly--contig:-NODE-1710-length-17451-cov-4.263440_pt1 | contig 17451 bp, 16 predicted proteins | sample MGYA00242954_ERZ507954 | MGnify/ENA primary metagenome ERZ507954 (study PRJEB26167, sample SAMN06115478) | human gut metagenome | host: Homo sapiens | place: China:Sichuan | collected 2015-01-21... | reverse complement strand
GGTAGGATAAAAGCGGAAGGGAGTGATACAAAATGAAGAGGAAAAACAAGTCCGTTTGCGCGTTTCTGCTTGCCGTCGCTTTGCTGACCGTCCCGCTCTCTGGCGGATGTATGACCGAAAAACAATCTCTCGGCGGAGATGCGGAAAGCGGCGGGACAAGCGGGGAGACAGCAACCGAAACGGAACGCATTGCAGCGTTGGAACGTCAGTTGGAGGCTCTGCGGGAAGAGCAGGCGTTGAAGAACGGGGCATACGAAGCGCGCATCCGCGAATTGGAGCGCGCGCTGTCCGCATCCGACGCACCAACCGCATCGGACGGGTCGACATTTACATACGAGGAGAACGGGCAGGGCTTGACACTGACGGGATGGAACGGGAAAGGCGGGACTTTGGTCATTCCGCAGGCAATCGAAGGAAAGCCCGTAACGGCGATAGCGGACGGCGCGTTCCGCGACTGTGAACCGGAAAACGTAACGATTCCGGACGGTGTGCGCGCGGTGGGGTGGTTCGCATTTTCGGGATGCTACCGCCTTACATCGGTCACGCTTCCCGCGAGCGTGGAGAGTATCGGTTACGGCGCGTTTGAACGTTGTTCGTCGGCTCTGCGTTTTATCTGCCCGTCGGGATCTTATGCGGCGAAATATGCGGCAAGCTACGGGATTCCGACATCGGCTCAATAAATCAGGGTAACCGCGCGGTCTCCAACCGTTCTTCGAGCGCAGAAGTAGAAATAGCGGCGGATCAGAAAGACGCGTTCGGATTCACGGCGCAGATTGACGTAAAAGCGGGCTGATGAGCCGTTGGTTGCGCGCCCCGATATCCAATGCGGGGAGACCAACAGAACCATCCTCCCGTCTCTTGCCAGATCGGCGGCGCTTTGCGCGGTTACAGGACCGTCCGTGAAGAAAAACACGACCTCGCGGCTGTCAGAGAGTGCTTCCGACAGCCGCCGTATGCTTTTGCGGCGGTCGAGCAGGGCGATCAACGGAACGATAACAAGCAGAACCGCAAGCAAGGGGAGCAGGACGAAAAAGACGATTGTGGTCAGGACAATCAGAGTCCCCGCCCGCAGAAGTGTGACAACCCAACCGATGATCTGCAGAATCATTCGGAGCATCCGGAATCTGCGGAGGTAGGAAAGAATCTCCACCCATAAGCGGACGGTCGCAGTTCCGCTGACTGCGCGGAAAATATCGAAAAAAGCATTGCGACGGGCACTGATTTCGCGGTTTTTGCGCGCCTGTCCGAGCAATCGGTCAGCCTGACGGTTCATGTGATTCCCTCCCGTTGGATTCCTTCTTTCAGTATTGCCATGTGCAAGCGAAAAAAATGTAAAAATTAAGAAAAAAGGGTTGACAGGGCACACGGCTAACGGCGGCAGCTTCAAAAATTATAATCCCGGTGTTACTGTCGTTGATCCCGTAAACGCTAAAACGGGAATCATCTCTCTCGGCGCAGGTTGCACAACCACGTCCGAAGAGATCGACGGTGCTACTTGGTACACTGTCAGCAAGTAATATAGTTTCCCAAAACCAATCCTCTCCGCCCTCGGGCGGGGAGGATTTTTGTGTTGTGCCATTTATCCGAAACAAATATGAAAACTTTTCCCGAAAGGGATTGAAAACGGGCGGAAAATATGGTAAAATAAATAGGATATTTTGACGCGTCGGGGCAATGGCTCCGAACGGAAAGGACAAAACCATGAACGGAACAAATCAAGGCGCGGTAAAAGGGCTTCTGGAGTTTATCCGCAAAAGTCCGACCGCTTTTCATGCAGTCGCAACCGCCGCAGAGCAACTGGAACAGGCAGGCTTCCACTGCCTGCACGAGGGGGAGAACTGGAATCTGCGTGCGGGCGGAAAATACTATCTCACGCGGAATCAGTCCACCATTCTTGCGTTTACCCTGCCTGCAGGGGATGCAAAACAGCTTTTGCTTTCGGCAAGCCACACCGATTCCCCGATGTTCAAGCTGAAAAACGTTTACGAAGCGCCCGCTTTTGAAACCTACGGGCGGCTTGATACCGAGGTCTACGGCGGAACGATTCTGTCCTCGTGGATGGATCGTCCGCTCTCTCTGGCGGGTCGCGCCGTGGTGCGCGACGGAAACGCCTACCGCGCCGAGCTGTTCTGCTTTGACCGCGACCTGATGGTGATTCCGAACGTTGCCATTCACATGAACCGCACGGTCAATTCGGGCTATGCGTTCAATCCTGCCGTGGATATGCTCCCGCTTTACTCGATGTGGGGGAGCAGTCCCGCACTCTCCGACCTGCTTGCAAAACAGCTCGGGTGCAAAAAGGAGAACCTTGTGGGGCTTGACGCATTCGTATACAACCGCATGGCAGGCAGCGTCTGGGGGGCGGCGGAAGAATTCTTCTCTGCGCCGCGCATTGACAACCTGATGTGTCTTTACGGAACGCTTTGCGGTTTCCTCTCCGCCAAGGCGCAACCCGATTCGCTGAATCTCTGGTTCAGCGCCGACAACGAAGAAACCGGAAGCGCCACCAAGCAGGGGGCAGGCTCTGCAATGCTTTCGGACACGCTCGACCGCATCTGCGAGACGTTCGGTTGGGACAAGCGGATTCTGCTTGCAAACGGTTTCATGGTATCGGCTGACAACGGTCACGCCAAACACCCGAACCACCCCGAACTGAGCGACCCGAAGAACGCGCCGCGCCTCGGCGGCGGTGTGGTCATCAAAACCAACGCCGCACAGCATTACACCACCGACGGTCCTTCCGCCGCGCTCTTCTCGGAGGTCTGCCGCAGTGCGGGCGTGCCGATCCAACAGTTTGCCAATCGGAGTGATCAGCCCGGCGGTTCAACGCTCGGCAGTATCTCCAACACCAAAGTCCCGCTTCTGACGGTTGACATCGGCATGGCGCAGCTTGCCATGCACTCGGCATATGAGACCGCCGCGTGCGCCGACTGTGACCATCTGACGCAAGCCATGACCGCTTTCTACGGCGTCGGGATCGCTTCGGATCGGGACGGCAAATGGACATTGTCGGGAATTGCGCAATAAAAAAGCCCGGACAGGCAATCATTTGTCCGGACTGTCATTAGCATTGGTCATCACAGGATGAAAAACGCGCCGAACGCGCAACGATGTAAAAAAAGAGAGGACAACCGTATGTACAAACAGGGGTTTGATAACGACCTTTATATCTCCACGCAGTCACAGCATATCCGCGAGCGCATCGGGCAGTTCGGCGGCAAGTTGTATCTGGAATTCGGCGGCAAGCTGTTTGACGATTTCCACGCCTCCCGCGTCCTGCCGGGTTTTGCGCCCGACAGCAAAATCCGGATGCTGATTCAGCTCAAGGAACAGGCGGAGATCGTGATCGTCATCAACGCAAACGACATCGAAAAAAACAAGGTTCGCGGGGATCTTGGCATTACCTATGATCTGGACGTACTCCGACTGATCGACGCATTCCGCAACTTCGGTCTGTACGTCGGCAGTGTGGTTCTGACCCGCTGGCAGGAACAGCCCGCCGCAGAAAAATTCCGCCGCAGACTGCAGTCACTCGGAGTCAAGGTTTATCGCCACTATACCATTCCCGGCTATCCTTCCGACCTCTCGCGGATTGTCAGCGACGACGGATTCGGAAAGAACGACTATATTGAGACCGACCGCTCGCTCGTGGTGGTCACCGCCCCGGGACCCGGCAGCGGAAAAATGGCAACCTGTCTCAGTCAGCTTTACCATGACCACAAGCGCGGCATCCGTGCCGGCTATGCGAAATTCGAGACCTTCCCGATCTGGAATCTGCCGCTCAAGCACCCGGTCAATCTTGCCTACGAGGCGGCGACTGCGGATCTGAACGACCTGAACATGATCGATCATTTCCATCTTGAGGCATACGGAACGCCTGCGGTCAACTACAACCGCGATCTGGAAATTTTCCCGGTTCTCAATGCAATTCTGACGCGCATCGGCGAAACATCTCCCTACAAGTCCCCAACCGACATGGGCGTGAACATGGCGGGAAACTGTATTTACGATGATGAAGCCGTGCGTGCGGCTGCGAATATGGAAATCATCCGCCGCTACTACAACGCGCTTTGCGAGAACCGCAAGAGCGGTGAAGCAGAGCCGTCGCACGACGTGGAAAAGCTGAAACTGATTATGCAGAATGCGGGCTTGGACGTAACCGACCGCGCTGTGGCGGTTGCGGCAAACCGCAAGGCGGAAGCAACGGGGAAGCCTGCGACGGCGATCGAGTTGCCTGACGGCAGAACCGTGACGGGCAAAACTTCCCGTCTGCTCGGCGCGGCGTCGGCAGCGCTGCTGAACGCACTGAAAGTGATGGCGGGCATCGACGATCGGATCGATCTGATCTCTCCCGAGATTCTCGGACCGATTACCGATCTGAAGGTTCATGTGCTCGGCAGCAAGAATCCGCGCCTGCACACGAACGAGTTGCTGATTGCGCTGTCTGTCTGCGCCGAAAACGATCCGATTGCCGCAAAGGCGCGCGATCAGTTGAAAAATCTGCGGCATTGCGAAATGCACTCGTCAGTGATTCTTGCGCAGAGCGATGTGCACACGCTGAAAAAACTGGGCATCAATCTGACCTGCGAGCCTGTATACGAAAGCAAGCGGCTCTATCACGGTTGCTGAGTTCCGAAGGAGGGAAACGGTATGGGGACTCTGTTTGATTATGTTGCGTGGCGCGGGGATCTGACTTTTGAAGCCGACCCGCTCAACGAGGTAGACAATCTGATCTTTTCATTGATTTCCTATGTGGATTTTGATGGAATTGTATCTCCGAAGCATTCTGCCGATCCCGTCTCTCTGCAAGCGGCGGCGAACGCGTTTTTGGCGCGTAACCCCGATATGCGCAAGGTGTCCATCGGTCTGATTATTCCGAAGGATATCATCAGACTCTTCTGCACTCTGCGGGATTGCCGCCGCTTCCGCAACGTCCGCATGAAGGCATACACGAACCTGATCGACCTGAAAAAAGAAATGCAGTTCTGCGCGGTAACCTTCTGCCTGCCAACCGGAGAAACAGTGGTGGCATACCGCGGAACGGATGACACGATTATCGGTTGGAAGGAGAATTTCAACCTCAGTTTTATGGATGTAATCCCGTCCCAGAAGGCGGCTGCGCTCTATCTGGACATGGCGGCGAAATATTCCGATGGACCGATTTACGTCACAGGGCACAGCAAAGGCGGCAACCTTTCGGTTTACGGCGCAACCTACTGCGGGGACGCGGCGAAATCGCGGATCGTGCGGGTCTGGAGCAACGACGGTCCCGGCTTTGCAAACGGGCTTCCCGAAAGCGAGGCATATCTCAACATGAAGCCGCGCATCCGGACGCTGATTCCGCAATCTTCGGTGGTTGGTATGCTTCTCGAGCATGACAAGAATTATACGGTTGTCAAAAGCCGCCAGGCAGGGGTGCTTCAGCACAACGGTCTGACTTGGGAGGTGCAGGGGAATCATTTCGTTCATATGAAGAACGTCTCCGGCGAGTGCGTTCGCACCGACCGCAACCTGCAGGATTGGATTCGCGGCATGAGCCCCGAACAGCGAGAACAGTTCAGTGAGGCGATCTATCAGATTCTTTCCGCCGACAACGCGCTGACTCTGACGGAGCTGATGTCCCCAAAGAACCGCTGGCTTCTCGAAAGTCTGAAGCTTGACCCCGAAGTCCGCAAGACCATCCGCAAAACTCTGCGCGAGCTTCTCGGCATCAACGCCAAAAACCTCCTCGCAGGGCTTGCTCCGAAAGAGGAATAAGCGGTGCGGGGAAGACCTCGGGCTTTGCCCCAAGCCCTATTTAAGGGACTTTTTAAAAAAAGTCCCTTAAAAATCCCCAAAAACTTTCACCCCAGTGCAGAATTCCGTAGGGAATTCTGCACTGGGGTGAAATTCTTGAAGGTTCTTAGGGAACTTCTTCTAAGAAGTTCCCTAAGTGGGTTCGGGCAAAGCCCGAGGTCTTCCCCGTACCGCTTATCTTCTCTTGGAGAGAACCTCGGTCTCGTAGGTTTTGACGGAGGAGAACCAGGATTCAGAGCCGTCAATGCCGGCGCGGCGGCAGAATTCTGCCCAGACATCACCGATGGGGTAGAACTTCAGCTCTTCCTGAAGCATCATCAGCTCGGTGAAATCGCGGTTGTCCTGCATCGCGCGAAGTTTTTCGTTCGGGAGCAGGAGCGCGGTCAGGAGCGCCTTCTGAACCGAGCGCATACCGATGACCCAAGCCGCAATGCGGTTAATGGAAGCGTCGAAATAGTCGGTTGCAAGAATCACACGGTCGAGCGCGTTGTTGCGAACGACTTCTTTCATCATTTCAACCGTCTCGTCATCGTAGCGCACCACGTGGTCGGAATCCCAACGAACGCCGCGCGTGATGTGCAAAGCAATGCGCGGGTTGAAGCAGAGCAGAGCGGAAATCTTGTCGGAGACCACCTCGGTGGGGTGATAGTGACCGTTGTCCATCAGCGGCACAATCCCGCGCGTGGTCGCATAGGAAAGCGCGAACTCGGCAGAGCCTGCGGTGTAGGACTCCAGACCGATGCCGAACACCTTGGACTCCAGCGTGACAAGCACCTTTTCTTTGTCGTAACCGCAACCGAGAATCTTGTCCAGAGAATCCATGTAACGCATACGCGGACCGAGGCGGTCGGCGGGGACATCCTTCATGCCGTCTGGAATCCAGATGTTCATCAGACAGGGCGTGCCGGTCTCGTTGGCAAAATACTCCGCCACACGGATGCAGGCAATGCCGTGACGAATCCAGAACGCGCGGATTTCTTCGTTCGGGTTGGTCAGCGTGCCGCCCTCAGCCAACGGATGCGAGAAATAGGTGGGGTTGAAGTCCAGACCCAGACCGCGCGCCTTTGCATAGTCAACCCACGGTTTGAAGTGCTCGGGCAGAATCTTGTCGCGATCCACGGGCTTGCCGTCGGGGTAAATGCCGTAGAAGGCGTGAACATTCACGCGGTGCTTGCCGGGAATCAGCGAGAAAGCCTTGTCCAGATCCTGCATCAGTTCTTCGGGTGTCCGGGCAGCTCCGGGGTAGTTGCCGGTTGCCTGAATGCCTCCTGTCAGCGCGCCTGCGTTTTCAAAGCCGCGCACATCGTCGCCCTGCCAGCAGTGCATGGAAATCCTTACGTCAGCCAAGCGCCTGATCGCCGCTTCGGTGTCCACGCCGATTGCCGCATAGCGTTCTTTTGCCAATTCGTAACGGTTCATTTGTGTATCCTCCCAAAAATCGTTTTTCGGTTATAGTTTCTCTTTATATTATAAAATAAATTCCCGCAAATTGCAAGCGGTTGGCGAAAATATGAAAACAGCCATCCAACAGGAAAAAGTGTCTCCTGTCGGACGGCTGTTTTGCAGTTTATCGGTTTGGAATCAGTGGGTCAGGAAGAACATTGCGGCAAAGAGAACCGTAATGATCCATGTGCCGACGTTGATCTCCTTCACCTTGCCTGTGAAGAGCTTCACAAGAACATAAGAGATCAGACCGAACGCGATGCCGTAAGAAATGTTGTAGGTAAAGGGCATCATGACAAGGGTCAGGAAGGCGGGGAGTGCCTCGGCGGGATCGTGCCAGTCAATGTCGCGCACGCCGCCCATCATAAGGATACCGACGTAGATCAGCGCCGCCGCATATGCGCAGGCGGGGATCAGTGCCGCAACCGGAGCGAAGAACAATGCAATGAGGAACAGCGCCGCCGTAAACATCGAGGAAAGTCCCGTCCTTGCTCCTGCCGCAACTCCGGAGGAGGATTCCACGAAGGTGGTAACCGTCGAAGTTCCGCAAACCGCGCCCGTGCAGGTTGCAATCGCGTCCGCCAACATTGCGCGATCCATGCTCGGAATGCTTTCCTCGCCCTTTTCGTTTCTTGTCAGCAGGTTGCCCGCTTTGCAGGCGCCCCAAAGCGTTCCCATCGTGTCAAACATATCCACCATGCAGAATGCAAGCGCGGTGGTCAGGAAGGCGATTACAAGACCCGTTACCGAGTGCCCCTCCATGCCGAGATAGCCGGAGAAATCAAAGCCTTCGGTAAAGACCTTGCCGAACGCCATCGTGCCGAATTCCTTGAACGCAGTCAGGGGATTCATCGCGCTTCCCGTCAGGAAGCTGTAATCAAAGCCGGAGACCGTCAGGCTGAGCAGGTAGTAAACCGCCGTGCCGCCGAGGATACTCCACATGATCGCGCCCTTGAAGCCCTTCTTGGAGAGAACCGCAATGGCAACCACCGTGGCAATCGTAACGAGCAGAGGCATGATGCTCGCCCATGTTGCGCTGCCGAGCAGGTTGAACGACGCAAGTGTAACGCCGGTCGAGGAACTCGGAATGACAAGCCCCGAGTCCTGGAAGCCGAGGAATGCGATGAAGAGCCCGATTCCCGCAGGAATTGCCTGCTTTACGGTTTTCGGAATGGCGTCAAAGATCAGCTTGCGCAGACCCGTGACCGTCAGAAGGATGAACAGAATGCCGTCGACCAGAACGAACAGCAGGGCGTTGGCATAGCTGAAGCCCATGCCGAAGCATACGGTAAAGACGAAGAATGCGTTCAGTCCCATGCCGGACGCCTGCGCGAGCGGGAGGTTGGCGAGCAGACCGATGAGCAACGTTCCGACAACAGCCGAGAGCGCCGTTGCAATGTAGATGGCGCCGAAGGAGACATTTCCAAGCGCGGTGAACATTCCGGGGTTGACCGACAGGATGTAGGACATTGCCATGAAGGTCGTGATACCGCCGATCAGTTCGGCTTTTACGGTCGTGTTGCGGTCTTGCAGATGGAACAGCTTTTCCATGATGGTGAATTTACCTCGTTTCATAGTATTTTGAGCCGCAAGCCCTATTATATCATACAGAAGGCGAAAAGTCAACCTTATTTTGCTTTTTTGTCGCCCGATGGGCGATTTTGCCGGAAAATCTCAAACGCAAGAACCGCGCAGGCGGCGGAAGAGGAGAGAGAACCGCGGAATTCCCGCCCGTAGTCCACGCGGACAATCGCGTCCGACGCGTCAAGAATCTTCCGCGAAATGCCGCGCTTTTCTCCGCCGACCACAAGCAGAAGCGGGTAACAGAGCGGCTCGTCAAATACCGATACCGAATCGCGGATGCCTGCCGAAAGGATGCGGTAGCCCGCCGCGCGGAATTCCCGCACCAGCGTGTCGGGGTCGGCAACCGTCAGTTCCAACTTTTCAGAAGTTCCTGCCGAGGACTTTGCCACCACGCCTGCGGCGTTCATCCAGTTCCGGGGCGGCAGAACCACGCCCGTAACACCCGCCGCATAGAGCGAGCGGAGCGCGTTTCCGAAGTTGTACGGATCTTCCATGCCTTCGGGGTACACGTAAAAGCCGTTCGGCTTGATCCGCCCGGCGCAAAGCGGCGGAATGGTTCGGTCGGTACAGACCGCCGCGATTCCGCCGTGTGTCGTTCCCGAGGTCAGGCGATCGATCTCCGCGGGGTCGACAAAGGCGACGGAGAAGCCGCGCTCATGCGACTTTGCCGTCAGATATCCGATTTCCGCCGCTTTGGAGCGGCGCTTGGTACGGTCGATCAGCACGCGCAAAATCCGACGGTCATTGATCTCGGACGCCGTGTTCAACAGTGCGGAGACGGATGTCATGCCTTCCAAAAGAATTTCCGCATCGGAAAGAATCTGATTTTTTTCCATAAAGGGTTCTCTTTTCTTCTATTTTTTTCCGTTTCTTCATAGAATGGAACTACATAGATACACAGACAGACGAAGGAGGATGAACAATGTCGGTATCGGATTGGAGCGGCAGAGCCAGATGCGTGGTTCTGGGAGAATATCTTGCGGAGAAGAAAACAACGGTTCGTCAGGCGGCGGCAGTATTCGGGGTCAGCAAAAGTACGGTACATAAGGATGTGACCGAAACGCTGCGCTTTGTAAACCGCCCGCTGTGGGAGGAGGTTCGCCGCGTTCTGTTGCAGAACAAAGAGGAACGGCATCTGCGCGGCGGGGAAGCAACGCGCATCAAGTATTCCGCCCTGCATGGGCGGGGAAAGGAATAACGGCAACCGTCGGTTCTGTTTTTTGGAAGGCTACACGGTCGGCTTCATCGTCAGAAGCGTCTCCAGCATTTCCTTCCCGAAATCGGCTTCGGCAGCCTCGGTTGCCGCGCGGAAATCGTAGTAGCCCGCGCTGCCCGGGGAGTTGACCCCTGTTCCGAACACCACGGTTGCGCCGCGCTTCATCAGTTTGCGCAAAACGGCACGGATTTTCGGATTTTTCAGGGAAAGATAATTGAACTGGTAAACCGCGTTCAATCCGAGCAGGCGGTCGACTTCCGCAGGCGGAAATCGGGAGACGAAATGGTCGGCCTCCATAATCATCGGGCGTGCCGGCGTGTGATAAAGCAGGCGATTCCATTCCTTTGCTTCATCCTGCGTCATGCCGTTCCACGGAAGCAGGACAGGCAGAAGCCCGAGCCGGGGAATGCACAGCTTCGTCAAGCCGACCACCTCGGAAACTCCGGGGCGCAGACGGAGATAGCCGCCCGCAAAAATGCGGACGCCATGCGGCAGAACCTGCGACAACTCCCGCATGGCGCGGTCGCGTTCCAACAGGAAGCAGGGAAGAGACTCCCGCATAAAATCAAATTCTGCCATCATGCAAAAGCGACGAATTCCCGTCCGCGCGTGCAGACGGACCATCGCTTCGCGTGCGTCCCGGGGCGAAGCGATCCATTCGCCCATCATCGGAAGCAGATGGCAGTTCCAATCGGTCAACAGATTCATACTGATACCTCAAAAAAGATGGGGCTACCGCAAATGCTGTAGCCCCTTTTTCGGTGCAATTTCATACCGTCGGCAGTTGGAAGTCTGAAGCAACTTGCGGTATGGCGCAGTCGGTCAGTCGTCGCTTTCTTCGTTCTCACGCGGCTTGACAAGGATCGTCAGCTTGGTTACGCGCATATCGTCCATTTCCGAAACGACCACAACCAGCGTGTGGGTCTCGTCCTCGTCGGTAAAGCTGTCGCCGACGTGCGGGTCGGCATCCAACCTTTCGATTGCCCAACCGCCCATCGTGGTGTATTCGCACTCGAAGTCGCGCGGCTCGTATTCGATCTCGGAGAAAAAGTCATCGATGTTCATGTCGCCCGAGACTTCGTAGGTGTTTTCGCCTGTTTTAACGAATTCGGGGACGATTTCGTCCGATTCGTCCCAGATGTCGCCGACCAACTCTTCCAGAATATCTTCCATCGTTACGATGCCGAGCGTACCGCCGAATTCATCGACGATGATGGCAATGTGCGTCTTTTTCTCCCGCAGAATGGTCAGCGCGGCGGGGAGCTTCATGGTTTTGTGCAGGAAGCACGGTTCCATGAGAAGCGAGCGGATGTCATCGGCAGAAAGCACGGGTGTGTCGATTGCCCGACGGTAATAGTGGTTGAGGTAGAGAATACCGATAATATTATCGATGGAATCTTCGTAAACGGGAATCCGCGAGAAGTGAGAACCTTCAATCACCTTGTGAATCTCGTCCGGCGTATCCAGAATGTCAAATGCCAGCATATCGATTCGGGGGGTCATGATCTCTTCCACGGTCGTGTCGCGGAATTCAAGCGTGGACTGGAGCAGATCGCTCTGATCCTCGTCAATGACGCCTTCTTCCTCGACCGTGTCGATAATGGAGGAAAGTTCCTCTTCGGTCACGGTCGGTCCGTCGTCCTTGTCCTTGCCCCAGATTTTGGAGAGCAGTTTCACCAGTCCCATGACCAACCAGACAATCGGGTAGAGAATGTAGGTCAGAATGCGGATGGGGTAGGCGAACCAGAGCACCGTAGTGCCGGCATTGTTCTTTGCAAGGATCTTCGGGACAATCTCGCCGAAAATCAGGATGATAAAGGTCATGACCAGCGTTGCAATCAGAGAGGCGAGGCTGTCAGAACCGGCACTGCCGACCCGCAACAGCAGACTCATGGTAATAACCGTTGCCGCCGTGGACGCCGCAATGTTGGCAAGGTTGTTTCCGATGAGAATTGCGGAGAGTGCAGAGGTAAAGTTTTCGCTGATCTTATAAGCCAGCGCGGCGGTCTTGCTTCCCGTCTCCGCCGATTTCTTCAGGCGCATCTTGTTGGACGCGTTGAAGGAAATTTCCGAAGCGGAGAAGAACGCGGAGAACAGGATCATGATGAAAATTACAAGAATATATCCTACCATGGTCACGCCTCCTGTCCGTCATCCGCCGAAGCGGTCTGTTCATCTTCGGGGATCACGCGGATCATCACGTGGTCGATTTTGCCGTTTTCCACGTCCTCCACGGTGAATTCGAGATTTCCGACCGTTACGCAGTCATCCTCTTCGGGCATCTTGTCGAATTTTTCAAGCAGGAGCGAGAGAATCGGGCGCGCGGGATTGATCTCGGGCGGGCAGGGAATGCCCATCTTTTCGCAGACCTCCCCGCAGATCAGGTGCGTGCTGACCTGAAAACGGTTTCCGCCGAGTTTAACGAAGTCGTTGTCCACCACGTCGTCCTCGTCCCAGATTTCTCCGACCAACTCTTCGAGAAAGTCCTCAATGGTGATGATTCCCATCGTGTGCATTTCCGCGTCCCGCACCACGCCGAGATAGAACTTGTGCTGACGCATTTCGGTCAGAAGATCGTCGATCAGCGCGTCGGGTTTGACAAAGTAGGGCGGGATCAGCAGTCCGCGAAGGCGGACGTTTGGATTTCTCAGATAAGCGCGGATAAAAGCGCGGATCTGAAGCGTTCCGATGATGTGGTCAAGATCGCCGTCGTAAACCGGCAGACGGCTGTGCGTGGTGTTTTTGATTTGTTCGATGATCTGAGCGTTGGGAAGGGACGCGTCAATCGCAACGATATCCTGCCGCATGGTCATGACATCGCGGGCACGGGTGTCGGAAAAATCGAGTGCCGATTTGAACAGGTCGCCCTGTTCCTCGTTCATCACGCCTTCCTTTTCGATGGTATCGATGATGTCGTAAAGCTCATCCTCTGTGATGGAGGGAGCTTTTTCGTGCTTCATAAAGCGTTCGGTCAATTTGGTAAAACCGCGCGAGATCAGAGTGAAGAAGGTGACCAGAGGGGTCAGAATCTTCATCAGAAAGCGCACCGGCGCAGCGAAAAGCATGGAGAGCGAATCGCAACGGTCGTTGGCAAGGCTCTTCGGAATCATTTCGCTGAACAGAAACACGATCATTGTGGAAATGATCGTACACCAGAGCGCAACCGTGTCGGTATTACCGAACAGGCGGGTGGCAATTACGGCGGCAATGTGGGTGATGTTGTTTCCGATGAGGAGTGTTGTCAGCGCCCGGTCGAAATTGTTAGAGATGTACATCACGCCTTTTGCGCGTTTGTTTCCGTCATCCGCTTTTGCCTTGATACGGATCTTGTTCATCGCGGAGAACGCGCTCTCGGCACCGCCGAAGAACCCGCCGCCTATGACGAACAGAATGAACAACAGAGTCAGCCCCGCAATTCCTTTCTCCGCTGCGGTTGCATCCGCGGCGACAAAAAGCGCCTTTTGTGGGACATTTCTTAACCAACTCCATATGTTCCCGTCTGTGTCCATTTGAAAAACCAACTCCTTCTCGATAAAGAATATTTATCATTATTTCATATAAAAAGATGAAAGTCAAGAGCTTTCTGCGCCGATTTTATGAAATTCCGTCATAAAACGCAAAAAATTCAGTCAAGGCGGCGCAGCTTGGGGGCAAGCGCTCGCAGATAGTCATCGCCAAGCATCGTCTCAATTTCGCCGAACGTTCGGATCACTGCGCCGTCGGTTTCGTCAAAAATGCGGTCTGTGACCATGTGGCGGAGCGAAGAGAGCAGGGTCGGCTCAATCCAGTAGCGGAAAGCGGTTTGGGGGAAGCCCGCTTCCAACCGCTTCATGCGCAGATAGAGCGGCAAACCGTCGGATTGATCGTGCCAGATGTCCACGAACGCGAGATCGAACGCGTCGGGTTTCATGTCATGCTCGGTAAACCCGAATGCGTCGGCATTCAGAACGGTGATTTTGTCGCGGTTCGGGAATTGCGGCAGGATGCAATCGCGGAACAGACCGATCAGGTCGGAATCGCGCTCGATCACCGTCACCGACTGCACCTCCGGCTTTTGCGAGGCGTGAAACGCAAAATAACCGAGCCCCAAACCGTAGGTCAGAACCCGTCCGTGCGCCTCGGCGATGACCGCCCGCATGGTTTCCGCTTCGTTGGGCGTAACGGTCATCCATTCCACACCGTTTTCGGTGACGGACGGGAAGGAAAAATGTTCCTCAAAGAAACCGATCTGCGGAATCTCGCGGAAATCGGATGTCAGAACGGGATGCCCGCAGACAAACGGCTCGAAAGCATGGTATTCCCCGTGCGTAAACCGCCATTTGCCGACCGACAGATCTCCGAAGCGAACCGTTTTCACATATGCGTCGTTGCGGTAGGGCGCAGGGGAAAGACAGCGGACGCCCGGCTGAATGTATACCCGCTCCAGCCGGCGATCGTCCGGGTGATCGGGAATTTCCAATCCGATGGATGCACAAAAGAGTGCACGGAATGCGTCGGCGGCGGGAATCCCGCAATCGGCAGCGAGGTCGCGAACCGTCCGCGCATCAAGCAGACGCGGGGTCAGATTGAGATAATCTGCATACAGGCGAAGGATGCGGTCGTTTTCCTCCGTGATTTTTTTCAGTCGCGCAACGCGGAGCGCGTCGGAGGGGGAGAGATTCAGCTTCATGTCTGTTCCTTTCGGATTTTGATTCAATATATTATACCATCCTTTTGGGGAAAATGCAATGGGTTTCTGGAATTGAAGCAAAAGAAAGCGGTCGGGAGATTTCGCTCCGCGACCGTTTTATATCGGTTTGTCGGTAAGACCGAGAATGTAATCCGCGCTGACGTTGTAGTATCGGCAGAGTGCCAGAAGATGTCGGATCGGCAGTTCGTTCTCTCCGCGCTCGTAACGGGAATACATGGTTTGGGAGGTGCCGAGATAGGACGCAACTTCCTGTTGTGTTCTGTCATGATCTTCCCGCAGGTTGCGAATCCGTGCCACATAGTCCATTTTATATTCCTCCTCCCCGAACGGTATCATTATACCAAAAAATTCCCTTTGCTATTGACTTTAGTAATTATTTGTGTTATAATGAAGAGAAAACACCTGTATGAAAGCTGATTCCACAAGCTGTTTAGCGGCTTCAACAGTTTGTTGCTTTACAAATCAGGCAATTTGGAGTATGATGGAAACAAATTCAAGACACAGGGGGAATGAATCGGACATGATCGGACAGAACATCAGAAGGTTGCGAACCGAAAAGCAAATGACCCAGAAAGCGCTGGCAGACAAACTGTTTGTCACCGCGCAGGCGGTATCGCGTTGGGAGAACGGAGAAGTCGAGCCGTCGCTTTCCACCGTGACCGAAATTGCGCGGATATTCAATGTATCGGCAGACGAAATTCTCGGCATCGATACCACGCCGCAAGCGGAAAAAGCGAAACCGGAAACCACAGTCCGTACCGAATACATTTATAAGGAGTCACCGCCTGTTCTCGGTGTTTGCGAGGTCTGCAACAAGCCGATCTATGATGCGGGTGAGTTGATCCGCGAGGATTACCCAAAGCAAATTATTTGTAAGGATTGCCGCGATAAGCGCGAACAACGCAAGTTTGATACCATGCGCGAAAACGGAATTCGGCATCGGATGCACTCCTTTGTTTGGGGGTCGCTTGCCGCAGTCGCAACGCTTGTCATCGGAATTGTGACCGCTTCCAAAACGGGAAATTTGGGGTTGATCGGTACATTCGCAATCGGTGCGGTTGCGATATTTGCATTGGTATCCTGCTGTATCCTGCAAAACAATTTTATCGGGGAGATGGTCTCCACGATCTTTTCATGGGGCTTTGTGAAGTTTCCGGGCGTGATCTTCGAATTGGACTTGGACGGGATCATCTGGCTTCTGACCGTCAAACTGTTTTTCTGGATTCTCGGAATCCTGTTGGCTTGCGCAACCGGTGCGCTTGCAATCGCACTGGGCGGCGTAATGTCGCTGTTTGTTTACCCGTTTGCGATCCGCAAAAATCTTGCCCATCCGGAACAATATGAAATCTAATATTTTGGAAAGGAAATACATCAATGAAACGAATTCTCTTAACCGCAATGGCTGTACTTCTGCTGGTTTTTCTTCTTGCTTCCTGTGGAGAAAAAACCGAAACGCCACCTGAACCGTCAAACACTTCCAACGAAGCACTGACAGATGCCCCGACTGCGCCGGTAACAAAACCCTCAACCGAAGCGCCGACCGAAAAGCCGACCGAAAAGCCGACCGAAAAGCCTACAACAGAGACTCCGGACAAACCGAATCAGCCGAAGATGTATGAGATTGTTTTCCACCCGAACGGCGGAAGCGATATCGCAACAATCCGAGCGGAGGAGGGAACTTTGATTGAAGAACCGGAGAAGCCGACGCAGGAGGGCAAGAAATTTGTCGGTTGGTGCACGGATGCGGAATTGACGGTTTCGGCAACGTTTCCGTTGACTCTGACAAAAAACACGGAGCTTTGGGCAAAGTGGAATACGGTTGTGCCGATCAAGGGCTACCTGAAGGAGCTGACGGAAGGGTACAAGCTGAATCCGTACAGCTACATTCCGGAGAAAATGCAACCGTCCGGTGCGCTCACAGCGCAGAATCCAAACGAGGATTACAGCAATTTCATGTCGGCATCCGCAATCCCGAACGGCTTTGGAGAACAATGGCACATGATAACCGACAACCTGAACGAATCCATGCGCTTCTTCAAGGCGCTGCAAGCAGTTGAAGGTGTGACGACAACCTCGGTTGCTGCGTTCAACAACTGGTTTGACCAAAACCCGAGCGACACCGCGCACCACAGTTTCCTGAATGGGGACTATCATGTAACAGTGGACTATGACGGAGTATTGATGCAGTTCGTTTTGGATTATGCAGTCGCCGGACAGAGTATTCAGATCGCAATGGCAATGAATATGCAGTCGCGGGACAAGACCGTGCGGATTCAGCTTGGCGACGCGAATGCGCTGACCTATACCGTCGGTACAAATTCTTACGCCTTTGCAATCAAGTATCTGGGTGTGAGAACGGCGTATTTTAAGGTTCAAAAGAATGCGGACGGCACCGTAACAGGACAGATCAACGAGCATCTGACGGTATCCGGCAAGGGGACTCACAGCTCTGCGGATTTCATCATCACCGCTGATTATGTGTCGGCAGTCGGAAACAAAGCAAGCGGAATTCCCGGATTCACGGGCTATATCAACGAACTGTACGATACCGCAACGGGCAAGCTGCTCGGTTACGAGGTGCGGGAAACGCTCAAATCCATTACCTATAATACGCTGTGGTTCAATCTTTCCGATGTTGAAGGATTCCGATAAGCTCCTCCATGTCCCGGTCGATCTGGTAGAGCCGTTTGGACAGAGGCAGCCCCGCCGGGGTGGTGATGGC
>ENA-UERG01001708-UERG01001708.1-human-gut-metagenome-genome-assembly--contig:-NODE-1708-length-17472-cov-14.056683_pt1 | contig 17472 bp, 10 predicted proteins | sample MGYA00242954_ERZ507954 | MGnify/ENA primary metagenome ERZ507954 (study PRJEB26167, sample SAMN06115478) | human gut metagenome | host: Homo sapiens | place: China:Sichuan | collected 2015-01-21... | reverse complement strand
AGAACTCGATTATCCCCTCTTGGAGGGACTATTTGATTAATATTAACTTCGTCCCAATTTTAACGGGACACTAATGAAAATCGTGTAACACACGAATCGCATTTTGTTGCTTGCGTAATCCGTAAAGATTATGACAATCAACGTCGTATGTCGCAGAGACGCTATCAACAGAAACCGTTTAGCCCCTCTTGCTCTTGTCTTTACCCATGACCGCCGCCGTAAGTTCGTCGGTCTGGGCATTTCGGAAGCTTTGGTGCATTGGGATTTCGACAAGCAACAACCTACCGCCGACTGCCCCGATAGAGCAGAAATACAGTTTCAAATAACCTCCAAGATACGTGAATACGAGAAGAAAATCAAAAAGTTGGAGGTGCTGGAAATTCCCGTTACATTCGATACGCTGTTTGAACAGAACGGCAAACGAATCAACTGCACGGTCGGGGAGTACTTCAAACAGATTATCGAACGCTTGGAAAAAGTCGAAAAGTACAGTTCCGCCAGCAAACATAAGGTAACGTTGGTCCTTGTGTCGCAATTCCGCTCGGTCAATATGCGTTTTGATGAATTGGATTTGACGTATTTAAGGGAGTTTGAAATCTTCTTGAGTCAAAAGGGTAATGTAAACAACAGTTGCAATTATGCAGCATTCCAATACTGCCGGTTGTATCTTATTGAAATTCTACATCAAACCACAACACACTGCAAATGTATACAATTTACTTTATGTTGTATCTTATCGAAATTCTACATCAAACCACAACATGAGCCACTGGCGAGCCACATCCCAAGGTGTTGTATCTTATCGAAATTCTACATCAAACCACAACATTTCGACTTTGAGAAGCGGATCAATTATGTTGTATCTTATCGAAATTCTACATCAAACCACAACTTCATCGATGCCCTAAGTGCGCGAGCACGGTTGTATCTTATCGAAATTCTACATCAAACCACAACCAAATCGTAAACCATACGGCACTACATCAGGTTGTATCTTATCGAAATTCTACATCAAACCACAACTTTACGCGTCGTAGTTATTTTGAGAAATAAGTTGTATCTTATCGAAATTCTACATCAAACCACAACTGCTGCTATCTCGTTCGGATCTTCAGTTTTGTTGTATCTTATCGAAATTCTACATCAAACCACAACTCCGGTGGCGCCCCCGTTGGTCCCGGCGGTGTTGTATCTTATCGAAATTCTACATCAAACCACAACATATATAGCAGACGGGCGTCACGAGGGATTGTTGTATCTTATCGAAATTCTACATCAAACCACAACAACGCCGGGGGTATGAAGATTATGCCGATGTTGTATCTTATCGAAATTCTACATCAAACCACAACCGTGGCCGGTGAAGATATTGCCGCCGGCGAGTTGTATCTTATCGAAATTCTACATCAAACCACAACATGCGTTCGTGTAGTGATTGAACGTCGAAGGTTGTATCTTATCGAAATTCTACATCAAACCACAACTATACGGGCGAAGCCTCGAAGGCTTACCTGGTTGTATCTTATCGAAATTCTACATCAAACCACAACCCTTCTTTCGCTCCCGCTCCCGGGCGCGTTGTTGTATCTTATCGAAATTCTACATCAAACCACAACTCGGCCATTGCTAATGTTTCTGCTGCTGCCGTTGTATCTTATCGAAATTCTACATCAAACCACAACTATGCACTATTCACCTATGTTTTTGCGCGAGTTGTATCTTATCGAAATTCTACATCAAACCACAACATCGAAAAGTATAACGGGATCACTATCGAGTTGTATCTTATCGAAATTCTACATCAAACCACAACCTGGCTATTATCTCGCTGACATCCGGAAGGTTGTATCTTATCGAAATTCTACATCAAACCACAACTGATGGAGGTGTCGAGTTTCCCGTCGGCGCGTTGTATCTTATCGAAATTCTACATCAAACCACAACAAGGATCATCGCCAGGAACTGCGCGAGCCGTTGTATCTTATCGAAATTCTACATCAAACCACAACGTCGCCGCCCATTCTTTGATCTGTTTGATGTTGTATCTTATCGAAATTCTACATCAAACCACAACCTGTATCCGGTGAGGATCGATTTTATTAAGTTGTATCTTATCGAAATTCTACATCAAACCACAACACTCCCGATTATTTAAATTATCAAGGCTCTGTTGTATCTTATCGAAATTCTACATCAAACCACAACAGCACTGCCGCCACTGGCATTTCAGTCTTCGTTGTATCTTATCGAAATTCTACATCAAACCACAACGGTGTAAATGCCACTATGTCAGGCAGCTCTGTTGTATCTTATCGAAATTCTACATCAAACCACAACATCGCTTTCAACGATCGTTTAGGTCGTCGGTTGTATCTTATCGAAATTCTACATCAAACCACAACTATCCCTTGCTCTGCCCTATTAAACCTCTAGTTGTATCTTATCGAAATTCTACATCAAACCACAACAAGCAGATCCGCACGCTGGCCTCGCCCGAAGTTGTATCTTATCGAAATTCTACATCAAACCACAACTGGAAGTCGTTCATCGTTTGTAGTCTCGTCGTTGTATCTTATCGAAATTCTACATCAAACCACAACAACCGATGTTCTGGTATCCGCATCTTCTGGGTTGTATCTTATCGAAATTCTACATCAAACCACAACCCTGCGCGTGCTCAACGACGATACCGTGGCCGTTGTATCTTATCGAAATTCTACATCAAACCACAACCGTCGGGCCTCATATTGATTGATAAAGTGTTACTTACGGGCTGTCTGCCACTATAAAAATACGATCGGGTGTTCCGACGAAGCCAGTTTGATGCATTTTCCGTATTTCAAAGAACGAAAATAACGATTTATCAGAAAAATTCCAATTGTTGCGGAATTTCCGGTTTTGCTCGTTCGCTTTTACCCCAAAAATTTAATATGTCTCCATACTGTTTGTCCGTTACAGCAAGAATACTTGTAAATCCTGTCGGAGGCATCGATCGTCGAACCCGCTTAATGTGAACCTGCATATTCTCCTTCGATGCACAATGGCGCACATAGACTGAATACTGCATCATTGTGAAACCATCTTTTTCCAACGCCTTGCGAAATTGCACCGCATGACGTCGTTCCGTTTTTGTATTGGTTGGCAAATCAAAAAAGACAAACAACCACATGATTCGATAAGCATTCAAGCGTACTTCTGACATTCGACTACTCCAATAAAGGATATGCAATCTTTTTTTGGGTTCCAGCAAAGCATTTAGCCAGGGAAGAGGCTGAAAACATAAGTCCTACTTCGAGAGGTCGCACAACCTTGTCGAAACGAGTATCGACAAACAGGAGCCGCAACAGTTCGCCTTTCACCTTTTTGGTCAGTTGTGTATTCCCGTTTCTGTAAAGTTGGCAGACCAATTCGTCGACATACGGTCGATAGGGTTCCATTACGTCATCGGCCAGCGGAAAGGAGTTGTAACGATTCCGATGGAAGATCCCGAATGCTGGGAACAGTCCGGAGCCCATGATCGCACGGGCCACGGCGGCTCGCAGGATCGTATAGCCGTAATTGAGCAGGTTGTTGGGCGGCGAACCTTCGCGGGAACGGTAAAATTCGGCACCGAACAGTTCTGACCAGTAGATTCTCGCTGCTATGCCCTCCCGGTTGTCGGCGTCGGCGCTCTTGACATTCATGTAGCAGGGTTTCAGTTTGTCTCCGTCATACCCCAGCTTCCGCAGCAAGGCAGCCTGGTTGCGGATTTTGGTCTCGACGATCTGTTTCCAAAGGCCCTTCTTCAGCGGTTCGGATGCAGCGATCTGCATCCGATAATGTTCACCTTGCGTTCTGTTTGAATCCAAATTCATCAACAAGGCGTTCGGCATTCGGTTCTCTCCGCACAGGATAACTGCCACGTTGTTGTCCGACAGCGCATTCAAGAGCGGCAGCGTGATGGAGGTCTGCTGGTCCTCCAGCACCACGAAGCCGATATCCTCGATCGGGATGCTTTTCCGTTGGTCGGGGGCCTCGCGCGTGTGGATGATCATCTGGCCGTTGCGCAGGCTCAAACAGTAGGGTGTCGAAAAAAACAAGGTTCGTTTCAGCATGGCCGGTCATCTTTGAATTTTATCTCGCCCGTTACGGTCAGTTCGAAATCATAACCTTCCACCAACATGTTAAAATTGGAAACGCTGAGGCGCAATTTCGGTGATGGATTGGATTGGCAGAATTGAGAGGTCCCAGCTCCATATAAGGAGGTAAGTGTTTTCTGATCTCGGGCCTCCTGATGAAAGAGGAACTGTACCCGTCCTTCTGCAGCCATTGCTGTTACCTTGTAGAGTCGTTTTACCAACTCCTTGCGGGTACATTCATAAAGTTCTGCCGGGGTATTTTCATAAAACAGGACCATGGTCCCCGTTTTTAAGATGTATTTCAAGGGGAAACCGTTCGTGTCGGTCTGCGGTACCAGATCGGGGCGGGCTTCCCGGTCAGCGCTGGCTTTGAAATATTGGGCAGCTTCGAGGTTGCTGACGAGTTCAAAGGTGCGTTTCGTTTTGCCCTTTTTGTCCTGGCCCTCATAGATGACCGTGCAATAGTTCCCCTCATTTACGACATGATAATCCCGCTTGTACTCTTTTGCAGATAGGTCGCGCTGTTTTTTTAGCGCGATCGGATGTTTGACACTCGGTGTGAAGATCCGCACCTTGCGGATGGGAATGCCCTTTTCCCGGTTCATCCAGATCGTGTATTCATCGGGATTCATCGCCGTCTTGAATCCGACCTCGTCGATTGCCTCCCGTACGCGATCCCGGACTGCATCGTCGATAATCTTGTCGATGTCCGTCGGCTGCAACTGCGCGAGCGATTTGCGGATGACATAGCGGATCTCTCCATCCTGCTTAATAGCGCCGTAGAAGGTATCCTGATGCAACCGGCAGCGAGCCGTGTCTCCTTGCTGGTAGATTGGTTCCCCGTCGGCATTCAGCTTTATCCGGCCGCGAACCCGTAACTTCCTGCGCGTCTGTTTGGTCATGTTGTCGGGCGTGTGGTGGGCAACGAGCAGTTCGTCGGCCGCCGCCTTGACATCTTCGGTAAAGGTCGGCCAGGGTTTCTCGAAGCGGGGTTTGCCGCTTTCGCCGTAGCCGTATCGCTCCTCGTCGGCGACGTATTGCGCCCAGCGGTCGTACTCCCGGCGGCCGATACAGGCGATCGTGATGGCGTCGATGCAGTGGTGGACGTGGTTCGTGCGCTCCTTGCGGGCATACTCCTCCTGCAGTCCCCACATCTTGCGGAACGCGGCGGTCGTGGAACCCTTGACCGTATAGATTCGGTCAAAAACCGTCTTCAGATAGAGCCGTGCATATTTGCCGATGATGCCGATGTCGACTCCCTGCCGATTGCTGAATCCTTCGGGAATCTCGGCCATGGTGAAGCGTTCGTATTTCCCGCGCCAGTAGTCGAGTTGCATCTGCAAATAGTGGCGGCGCTGAATGGCGTCGTCCTTTTCGGATTTAATCGCTGCGCTTTTGCTCCTGCGAACCTGGGCTTCAATCTGCTTTTGCAGACTCTCCATTTTTTCCCGCCAACCAAACGATTCGATCCGCTCCATGATCTCGACATGATTGGACAACTCGGCCGGCAGTTTCGCCCGTTTTGTCTCCCGGTTGAACCGGTTTTCGCAGAGCGTCTTGTTCATCTGCGAGTCATCGCCGCCGCGAGCCTGCGGGAGCGTGTGCTCGATGTCGAAATCCGGAGCCGACCCGACGAAGTCCGAAATGCGGATTTGCCGCCCGGTATAGGGACAGACGTGCTGCTGTTCTTCCCACAGCCGGTATTTCAGCACTTCGTCGTCCGAGGGTTTTATCTCGCGGCCGGTTTCGGCGGCATACTGGCTGTGGATCTCTTCGGCATATTTCCGATTCTCAACCTCCCGTTCCCGCTGATACTGCTCGATGGCCTTCCGCCTGTTCGCATCATTGAGTCCGCGGGCGAATTCAATCCGGATCTTCGTGTCTCGGTCGATCCTGCCTTCGCGTAACAGCGTGTTTATCAGGTTGCGCAATCGGAACAGGGCTCGCATGGCCATCGGGTTGCGAATGGTCGCAGTACGTGGAGAGCCGAGTTGCAGAATGCCATTTGCCTTGGGTTGCGCATCCGGATAGGTCTCGATTTTCGAGGGATGATAAAGACGCATCAGACGAGAGGCATCCAATCCATGATCGCTGAAATAGTCGGCAATGCGGTGCTCCTTTGAATCGAACTTGTTATACGGATTTCGCTTGTAGTCAAGCAGCAGCGAGGCGATGTCCTGTTCGATTTCATGCCGACGGCTTTCGTCGGCATAGACCTCCTTCGGAAGTGCCGCCCGCAGGTTGGCCAGGAATACCGCCTCGTCGTACCGATAGCCACAGCGCAGATAGACCAGAATCTTGCCGATGGCATTTAGGCTCAACGCCGCGTAATCCTGCGGGAGTTTGATGGCTGCAAACGCTTTGGCTTGTTCATCCGTGAGTTGCAATTTTTCGCAGGCCCAGCTACGCAGCCGACCTTCGTCGTTGAACGAAAAGAGGGCGTGCCATACGTCATTCAACATCTGGTCCTCGTTTTTTCCTGCTCCAAGCAGGTAAAGGCTGCGAATCTCCGTAATCCAGTCGTCTCCGAAGATCGCTTGCAGCGATGCCGTGACGGGGCATCCCGATACGGTGGCCGTGCGGGCGAAATTGAAACGATAAGGAGCTTCTGTACGCTCCTCTTTGCAGGCATATTTCCCTTTGCCGGCGATTCTGCGGGCGATCTCTTCGAAATCGAAATAAGGCTTGCTTTTCCGGAAGAAGAGCGAACGAATCGTCTCGAACTCTTCCTGTGTCAAAGGTCGTGGAGCATTGTCGCCCGGTCCTGTAATCCGGATGTTGTTGACGAACGACAGCATCCGGAACTCCTCAAAACGGGGATGCGAAACGGGGCACCGACTCTTCGTCGGCTCGAAGGTGCATCGGCCGACTGACCCCTTCTGCGATTTGAGGTCGCGCTGGAAAAAGATTGCCCGATGCAGCGCCTTACGCCATTCGTCGGGCAATTGCTGCCGGTCGCAGATGGCATTGAACTCGGCCAGGTAGTGTTCGTTGCGCGAGGTGTATTTGTCGCGGATTCGTTTCTTGTGTTGGTACAGTCCGTAGAAATATTCTCCGAGGTACCGACACCCTGCCGCTGCTATTTCAGCCGACAGATTTTTGATACACTCCTTGACCGTGCCGTCTTCTTTCTCATTTCCTGCTTCCTTGCGATTGCTGAGGAATCCGCGTCGCTGTGCCAAATGATAAAGCGCCCGGCCAAGCAGCCAGCGCTGTGTGCGATTCCCGAGATCGAGCCGCTCGGACAGGGCTACATAACGATCGTGGTAAGGATTTCGATCCCCATTGTCGTCGGTTCGCTGCCAACGGAGGAATTCATTGTCCTGCGGGTAACGTTTCTCTTTTTGCCAGGCGGTCAACAGCTCCTCGGGCAACGGCGGGCAAAGGTCGTAACGGATGAGTATTTTGAGCAGTTCGATTTTTCGCAGACGCCGCCGGAAATAGTGGCGGCGCAGTGTCCGGGCGCTCGTCCGATCCTGAACGGCAGGTTTTTCATTGTTTTTGTCGCGGGCAACTCCCTCCTGGAAAATGTCTACACCTTTGTCAATCAGCGTATATTCGTTCTCCGATTCATCGACAAGGGCCCATCCCAGTGAGTTGGTGCCAAGGTCCAAACCCAATACTTTTGCCATATGAAGAAAGTGTTTTCTGTAAAATTAAATAAAAAATTGCAGAAATTCATCTTTTTTTACTATATTTGTGGTGTAAGAATTCTACATCTTATCACAATAAGGCTATATGCCGAAGGTTTTCAACCTATTGTCTCCGCGTACTCCGTGGAGACTTTTTTATATTTCGTGAATAATTTAAAAACCGTCGGTTGCTATTGCGGAGTGTGCCGGCGCTGTGGCTTTTTGCCTTCGGGAGTTCATGGTGCCGAAAACAGAAGGTCGCATGTCGGACCGTCCGCCACTCGCCGTGCGACGCACCGACATGAAGCATCTCCAATTGCAGCGTTCATCAAGGGCATATCGTTGGAATATGCAGGAATACTTTATATCGAGACTCTGAAACCGGGAAAACACGCGAATAGAAATTCAGCGACGCCTTCTGTTTCCGGGCGCATTCGTGCACGAGGCTCTGCCGCGGGCGGACGATGACGAACCGGATAAAAAGCGCACCCCGAAAATCCGGAAAGGGATTTCGGGGTGCGCTTCATTCGGGCGGGCGGCTGTCCGGCGCGTTATCGGGCGGGATGTTCCGGGCGTTTGCTGAAAATGGCCTTGATCCGGTCCATGTCGAACTTGGCCGAGCGGTCGTAGCAATAGATGCCGTTCTGTTCCTGTTCCACGTCCGTGAGCTGGGTGTAGCAATAGCCCCACACCTGTCCGGAGAGCGAGAGCAGCGCGTCTACCTGGCCTTCGAGCCGCGTGTAGAACTCTTCGAGCGTACGGGGCGCCTGTCCGTAACCCCACGATTCGGTCTGGGAATCCGTGGCCTGCTTCTCCTGGTCCTTCACCCATTTGATGCCGCCGAATTCATCGACCAGGTAGGGGCACGAGCCATCGTACTGCGGCCAGGCGTAGTTTGCGGTCGCCTTCACCTCGTTGAATCCGATGTTGCGCGTCTGGTCGCGGGTCGTCCGCAGGCGGGGATGGAAGAACGTGCCGTCGCTGAAGATTTTCTCTTTCAGTTTGGCCGGGTTCAGCTCGTAATTGTGGACGGCCCAGATGTCGGTCCTGACGACGGCGCCGCCGCTGACGGTGTTGACGGGGCGCGTCGGGTCGAGGCGCCCCGTCAGGTCGTAGACGTCGGAGGCGAAGCGCGGGAACTGCGTGTTGTCGGGCCACCACTCCTCGTTCATCGGCGTCCACGTCAGCAGCGAGGGGTGGTTCCGGTCGCGGACCACGCATTCGGCCCATTCGGAGAGGAAGTTGCGGGCCGTCTCCACGTCGTTGGCATCCATTCCCCAGCTGGGGCTTTCGCCCCAGGTGATGTAGCCGAGTCTGTCGGCCCAGTAATAGTAGCGTTCCTCGAAAACCTTCTGATGCAGGCGCGCGCCGTTGAACCCGGCGGCCAGTCCCAGTTCGATGTCGCGGCGCAGGGCGTCGTCCGATGGAGCGGTCCAGATACCGTCGGGGTAGAAACCCTGGTCGAGCACCAGCCGCTGGTAATAGGGTTCGTTGTTGAGGTAGATTTTGTTGCCTTCGATGTGGACCTTGCGCATCCCGACATAGGATTTCACGGCGTCGAGCACCTGGCCGTCGGGGGCGACCACCTCGTAGGTCAGGTCGTAGAGGAACGGGTCTTCGGGACACCAGAGCCGGGCCTTTTTGACCGGGATGACGACGACGCTGCTGTTCGACGCCCGGACCTGCCGCGTGCCGACGACCTTGCCGCCGTCCCGAAGGGTCACCCGGAGCGTGTTCGGGCTTTCCCGGAAGAACTGCGGGGCGACGATCAGCTGCTGCTGGTCGATGTCGGTCGTCATTTGGACGCGTGCGAGGGCTTCGGGAGCCACGGCCTCCATCCACACCGTCTGCCAGATGCCTGTCGTGCGGGTGTAGTCGCAACTGTGCGAGGCGTATTGCAGCGACTGTTTGCCGGCAGTCTGTTTGCCGCTGCGCAGGTCGCTCGTGGCGAAGACGACCAGACTGTGGCTGCCGCCCGGCTTCACGAATGCGGTGATGTCGTAGGAGAACGACGTGCTGCCTCCGAAGTGGCGGCCGACGAAGCGGCCGTCGACATACACCTCGGAGGTGTAGTACACGGCTCCGAAGTTGAGCATCACGTTGCGTCCCGACCAGTCTGCCGGAATGTCGATCGTACGCTGGTACCAGATGCGGCCGATGAAGTCCGTGTGGCCGACGCCCGAGAGCTTGCTCTCCGGGGCGAACGGCACGATGATTTTGCCGTCGAATCCCTTCGAGCCGGCGTAGCCGCGTTCCAGGCCGCTTGCGCCGAAATCGAACGTGTAGGTCCATTCGCCGTTCAGGTTGATCCAGTCCGTCCGCTCGAACTGCGGGCGGGGATATTCCGGGCGGGGGATCTGCGAAAACAGACACGCGGCCTGAAGCAGGAAAAAGAGGGTGATTGCGGTTTTCTTCATGGTTGTTTTTGGTTGGTTTGCTTGTTTTCGGGGTGGTTATTCCGGTGCGATGTCGAACCGGCCGGGCGGCTCCGTGCGCTGCGCCCCGGCGAGCGGCGGCAGCATGCCGCAAGGGAGCAGCAGCAGGATGTGCGCATGTTTCATGGCTTCGTCTATGGGTTTGCTGTGCCGAAGTTACGAAACTTTTTCGGAATACGGAGCGGGTCAGAGGTTAATTTTGCAGGGGAACAGGCTGAAGACCCGAAAAAAATAGACTATATTCGTACGATCAAAACTGCCCGACTGATAGGAAAAAGAGACTCTTGCACTGTTGGGGACCCTGCACCTTCGTCGGAGCGCAGGTCCCGTGGCCGACGCTTTTCAACGGCCGGAACCTGAAAGGCTGGAAGACGGTCGGCGGGACGGAATCGTTTTTGTGTTATATTTACGGATAAAACGAATGCGGTTATGGAACGGGAGAACGTCTTTTATATCAAAAACATGGTTTGCAACCGCTGCATTCTGGTCGTCACCCGGCTGCTCGAAAAAGCGGGGTTCACGCCCCTCGATGTCGGACTGGGAACGGTCGTCGTGCAGGAGAAGCCCGGCCGGGAGCAGCGGGAGGCGTTCCGCAAACTGCTCGAAGCCTACGGGTTCGAACTGATCGACGACAGCCGGATGCGCCTCATCGAGCAGATCCGGACGGCCGTGATCGAATTGGTGCATTACAGCGAAGATGCCTCGAAAGTCAACCTGTCGGATTACCTGCGCGAACGCTGCCACCGTGATTACAGTGCGTTGAGCAAGCTCTTTTCGGAGGTCAACGGCATCAGCATCGAGAAATACTTCCTCGCCCAGCGGATCGAGCGGGTCAAGGAACTGCTGGCCTACGGCGACCTGACCGTCAGCGAGATCGCCGACAAACTCCGTTATTCGAGCGTGGCGCACCTCAGCGCCCAGTTCCGCGCCCAGACCGGGATGTCGCCCACTGAATTCCGCCGGCTGAAAGGACGCGGCCTGAAACCGCTGGATGAAGTGTAGGTATAAATCATATCCATAATTCTGTAACACCCGGAGCGTGTCGGGACCTTACCTTTGTTCCCATGGAAAAGAGTAAGATCATCACGAATACGTTCCCGGTCGCAGGCATGAGCTGCGCTTCGTGCGCAGTCCGGGTCGATAAGGCGCTCAACGGCCTGCCGGGCGTCGAGTCTGCGCATGTGAACTACGCTTCCGCTACGGCGCGGGTGGACTACCGTTCGGGGGAGTGCTCTCCCGGGACGCTGAAGCGGGCCGTGCAGGCGGCCGGTTACGACCTGCTGACCGACGCGGAAGGCCCGGCGGAGGACGAGGCGGCGCACGTTCGTGCGGCGCATTACCGGGCGCTCAAACGGCGGACTCTTTGGGCGGCGGGGCTTTGTCTTCCGATTGTGGCCGGAGGCATGCTGTTCATGGACGCTCCGGCCGTGAAATACGCCGTGTGGGCGCTCTCCACCCCGGTCGTTTTCGGACTGGGACGGGAGTTCTTCGTCAACGCCTGGAAACAGCTCCGCCACGGGGCGGCCAACATGGATACGCTGGTTGCCGTCAGTACCGGAATCGCCTATCTGTTCAGCCTTTTCAACCTGTTTTTCCCGGAATTCTGGCTGTCGAGGGGCATCGAGCCGCACGTCTATTTCGAGTCGGCGGCCGTCATCGTCGCCTTCATCCTGCTGGGGCGGCTGCTTGAGGAGCGGGCGAAGCGCAGCACGACGACGGCCATCGCGAAACTGATGGGCCTGCAACCGAAAACCGTCACGGTGATCACCCCTTCGGGCGAACGCTCCGTGCCCGTTGCGGAGCTTCGCGCCGGGGATCTGGTCGCCGTGCATCCCGGCGAACGCATCGCCGTGGACGGCACGGTGGCCGAAGGCGCGTCGTATGTCGACGAGAGCATGCTCAGCGGGGAACCGCTCCCCGTCTGCAAACAGGAGGGTGCGGCGGTGTTCGCCGGAACGATGAATGGCAACGGTGCGTTCCGTTTCCGGGCCGACAGGGTGGGGCAGGACACGGTGCTGGCCCGGATCATCCGCATGGTGCGGGATGCGCAGGGCAGCAAGGCCCCCGTGCAGCGGACCGTCGACCGGATCGCCGGCGTTTTCGTTCCCGCCATCATCGTCCTCGCCGTGCTGACCTTCGCGGCGTGGATGCTTTTCGCGCCGGAGGAGGGCTTCACCCGCGGGCTGCTGGCGCAGGTGACCGTGCTGATCATCGCGTGCCCCTGTGCGCTGGGTCTGGCGACGCCCACGGCCCTCATGGTCGGGATCGGCAAGGGCGCCGGACAGGGCATCCTCGTCAAGGACGCTGCGAGCCTGGAGGTGGCCCGGAAGGTCGACACCGTGGTGCTGGACAAGACCGGAACGCTCACCGAAGGCCGTCCGTCGGTCGTGGACGCTGCGTGGGCCGAAGGGTCGGAGACGGCGCGGCGGATTCTGTTCAGCCTCGAAAAACGCTCGGGGCATCCGCTTTCGCAGGCCGTCGTCGAATCGCTCGGCGGGGAGCGGGACGTTCCCGTGACCGGGTTCGAAAGCATTCCCGGGCAGGGTATCCGGGGCGTCGCGGAGGGGCGGACCTGGTATGCCGGGAACGACGCGCTGCTGTCCCGCCACGGCATCGTGCCCGACGCCCGTCTGCAACGGCTGGCCGAAGGGTGGATGCAGGAGGCGAAGACCGTAGTTTGGTTCGCCGACGAGGAGCGGACGCTCGCCGTGCTCGCCCTTGCCGATGCGCTGAAACCCTCGTCGGCCGGGGCCGTCGCCCGGCTGCACGCGCTGGGAATCACGGTCTGGATGCTGACGGGCGACAACGCCGGTTCGGCGCGTGAAACGGCCCGGAAAGCCGGGATCACCCGTTTCCGGGCGGGCGTCCTGCCGCACGAAAAGGCCGGATTCGTCCGGCAGTTGCAGTCCGAAGGCCGGACGGTGGCCATGGCCGGCGACGGGATCAACGACAGCGCGGCTCTCGCGCAGGCCGATTTGAGCGTCGCCATGGGGCGGGGGAGCGACATTGCGATGGATACCGCGATGGTGACGATCCTCTCGTCGGACCTCCGGAAAATCCCGGAGATGATCCGGCTGTCGCAACTCACCGTGCGGACGATTCGCCAGAACCTCTTCTGGGCCTTCATTTACAACCTCGTCGCCATTCCCGTAGCGGCCGGGGCGCTCTATCCCCTCTGGGGGTTTCTGCTCGACCCGATGATCGGCGGGGCGGCCATGGCCTTGAGCAGCGTGAGCGTCGTGGCCAACAGCTTGCGGCTGAAACGCCGGCGGATCGGCGATGAGTGTGAACATGACGAACCGGTTGAAACCGAAGAAAAGATGAAAAAGGAATTTATCGTGGACGGCATGACGTGCAATCATTGCCGGATGCATGTGGAACATGCGCTGAACGCCCTCGACGGCGTGAAGGCGGTCGTGACGCTGGACCCTCCGGTGGCCGCCGTGGAGTTCTCCGGGCCGGAAATCGGCCTCGGGGAGTTGCAGAAGGCCGTTACGGAGCGGGCCGGGGAGTATACCCTGCGGGCGCGGTGACGACGGACGCCCCTGCGCAGGCGGGGTGTTTTTTTCGTGCCGCGCCGTATCTTTCCGGCGAATGTCCGGCGGAAAATGCGTTTTAGCATTAACTTTGCTGTCGGATCGTGTAAAGTATGCTGATGGAGACTATTTCCCGTTGGATCGGCGGCGTGAACGACGTGCTGTGGACCTATGTGCTGGTCGCGGCGCTCTTGGGGTGTGCCGTGTGGTTCACCCTGCGCACGCGGGGCGTGCAGTTCCGCCTGCTGGACGAGATGATGCGCGTGCTGGGCGAGTCGGCCGGAAGCGGTCCGGAGGGCGAGCGGCACGTCTCGTCGTTCCAGGCTTTCGCCGTGTCGCTGGCCAGCCGCGTCGGCACGGGGAATCTCGCGGGCGTCGCCACGGCCATCGTCGTCGGGGGACCCGGCGCGGTCTTCTGGATGTGGGTCATCGCCCTTGTGGGCGCCGCGAGCGCTTTCGTCGAGTCGACCCTCGCGCAGCTTTACAAACGCCGCGGCAGGGACTCTTTCATCGGCGGCCCGGCCTACTACATGGAACGCGGTCTCGGGCGGAGGTGGATGGGCGTGCTGTTCGCCGTGCTGATCTCCGTGACCTTCGGATTCGCCTTCAACTCGGTGCAGAGCAACACGATCTGCGCCGCGTGGGAGGGAGCTTTCGGCGCCGATCGTGTGTGGGTGGGCGTCGTGCTCACGGCGCTGACGCTGCTCATCATCTTCGGCGGCATACGGCGCATTGCGCGTGTCAGCGGCGTGATCGTCCCGATTATGGCGCTGGGGTACATCGTGCTGGCGCTGGGCGTCGTGCTGTTCAACCTCGGGCGGCTGCCCGAAGTGCTGGAACTGATCGTCGCCGACGCTTTCGGCTGGGAGCAGACGCTGGGAGGCGCGGTCGGCGCGGCGTTGATGCAGGGCATCAAGCGGGGACTTTTCAGCAACGAGGCCGGTATGGGTTCGGCCCCGAACGTCGCCGCCACGGCCCACGTTTCGCATCCCGTGAAGCAGGGACTTATCCAGACCCTCGGGGTCTTCACCGATACGCTCGTCATCTGCACCTGCACAGCCTTCATCATCCTGTTCGGGGGCGTTCCCGATGCTTCGCTCAACGGCATTCAGCTGACGCAGGCGGCTCTGGAGAGCGAGATCGGTCCTGCGGGCGGGGTGTTCGTCGCCGTGGCGATCTTCCTGTTCGCCTTTTCGTCGATCATCGGCAATTATTACTACGGCGAAGCCAACATCCGCTTCATCACTCCGCGGCCGTGGGCGCTGACGCTCTACCGGCTGCTGGTCGGCGCGATGGTGCTGTTCGGAGCCTTGGCGACGCTCGATCTGGCATGGAGCCTGGCCGATGTGACGATGGCGCTGATGACGCTGTGCAATCTGGCGGCGATCGTGCTGCTGGGCCGTCAGGCCTTCCTGCTGCTGGCCGACTACACGGCCCAGAAGCGGCAGGGCATCAAAAATCCGGTCTTCACGAAAGACCGGATTCCCGAATTGAAAGACAAGGCCGAGTGCTGGTAGCGCATTACTCCACCAGCCGGCGCGTTACGCTCCACCGCTGCATCAGCCGCACCACCGCCCAGCTCACGGCGAAGGCCCCGCAGGCGATCAGCGCGATGCGCGCCAGCGCGGGAAGTCCCGGAATCCGCTGCACGAGGTCGTAGCCGGCCTGAACGAAGATGAAGTGGCAGAGGTAGATGCCGAACGTCGCGCCCGCCAGCCGCGAGAGCCATGCGCGGGGCCGTGCGGCGGCCTTCTGCACGAGGATGAAGACCGGGGCGGTCATCATAAAGACGTTGATGCCGGCGAAATACCAGACGATTTCGAGGTAGGCGTAGTTGCCCGGGAAATGTTTCTGCATCACCACGTAGCCCAGCCCCGTGGCGAGGTATCCGGCGAGGAAGGTCGGGATGCAGATGCCCAATGTCCTGCGCCAGTTCCATGCGGGCGGGAATTTCACGAGGTAGAAGGCCAGCACGAGGTAACCGGCGAAGCCCGAGACGTAGTGGAACGTGCCGAACTCGTTCCAGTCGCAGACGCCGTAAAGCCCCGTGTTGCCGTAATTGCCCGTGTAGCCGAGCGCCGGGGCGAGCATCTTCACGTAGGGCAGCAGCAGCGTCACGCCCCAGATCGCGAGGACGCTCTGCAACTCGCGCCGCGAGGCCCGCTCGAGCCACGGGCTGATCAGCGGCATGATCAGATAAAGTCCTATCAGCATATAGAGATACCAGAGCGGCGTGGTGTCGTAGCAGAAGTTGAAGACGAAGGTCCACATCTTGTGCAGCGTCGCTTCGCCGGTGAACAGCGCGGGGTCGATCGACGGGCTGGAGGTCCCGACGTAGCGCATATACAGGTAGTAGAGCACGGGCAGCGTCAGCGACCAGAAGACCAGCGCCAGGAGGACGCGGCCGATGCGCTTGCGGTAGAAAGCCCCCGTTCCGGTCCGCACGGGCAGCAGCAGCACGCCCGACATCATCACGAACAGCGGCACGCAGGCCCGGACGAAACTGCCTGCCAACGCTCCTTGCAGGAAGGTGGCGCGGTCGCTGTCGAACACGGCGACGAAGGCGTCGCAGCTGTGGGAGAAGACCACCAGGAAGCAGGCGATCACGCGCAGGAGGTCCACCCAGCCGATGCGTTCGCGGGCCGGGACGTTCAGGTCGGGAAGTCGGTTCTTCATTGTCGCAGAAATGGATTTCCGGCGAAGGTACGAAAAAAATCCGGGACCGCCGTGCGTTTTCGCCGCGGCGTCCCGGATTTTTGGTTGTCCGCACTCCCTCCGGCGGACGTCCCCTTCGGGTCAGTTGACCACCACCGTCGGGAAGTATTCGCGCAGCAGGGCCGCGGCGCGGTCGAGCTGTTCGGGGGTGTTCTCCCGCACGTCGCGGAGTTTGTACTCCAGCCCCATCGCCTCGTACTTATGCACTCCGAGGGTGTGGTAGGGGAGCAGTTCGACCCGCTCGACCGACTTGTAGCCGCCGAGGCGTTCGCCCAGCGCACGGATGTCGGCTTCGGCGTCGCTGATGCCCGGAACCAGCACGTAGCGTAGCCAGAAGGGTTTTCCGTGGGCTTCGAGCCAGGCGGCCGTGCGGAGCGTCTGCGCGTTTTCGCGTCCGGTGAGGGCGCGGTGGCGTTCGGGATCGGCCTGCTTCACGTCCAGCAGCACCAGGTCGACCAGCCCCAGCAGCTCCTCGACGGCCGGGTTCCACACCCCGCCGTTCGAGTCGATGCAGACGTGGATGCCGGCCTCCTTCAACGACTTTACGAGCGGAACAAGTTCCGCGGCCTGGAAGGTGGGTTCCCCGCCCGAGAAGGTCACGCCGCCGCGCCGCCCGAAGAAGGGCTTCTGGTCGACGGCCATGCGCAGGATCTCCGCAGGGTCGGTCAATGTGCCCGCTCCGGCCTCGATCGTGTCGGGGTTGGCGCAGTAGAGACAGCGGAAATTGCAGCCTTGGAGGAAAACGACGAGCCGGAGTCCCGGCCCGTCGAATGTTCCCATGGATTCGTAAGAATGTACACGAAGCATGATTGTTCCTTGTTTTTGAATAAGGGGGTTCGGGCGCAAACCGGGTTCCGGTATGCAAATCCTGCGCCCGCCCCTAAAAGCGGCTTTTCAAGCCGTTACATCCTTTCGTGGAAGCTGCGGCTGATGACTTCGAGCTGGTGTTCGCGGCTCAACTTGGTGAAGTTCACGGCGTAGCCCGAGACGCGGATCGTCAGCTGCGGATATTTCTCGGGGTGCTCCATGGCGTCTT
>ENA-UERG01001697-UERG01001697.1-human-gut-metagenome-genome-assembly--contig:-NODE-1697-length-17556-cov-23.388352_pt1 | contig 17556 bp, 10 predicted proteins | sample MGYA00242954_ERZ507954 | MGnify/ENA primary metagenome ERZ507954 (study PRJEB26167, sample SAMN06115478) | human gut metagenome | host: Homo sapiens | place: China:Sichuan | collected 2015-01-21... | reverse complement strand
CATACTATCAAAGAACTCTTTGGCTGGCAACGTAAAGCTGCTTAGCCATTATCTCAAATTTTAACGAACTATTGTATCACTAGAACTACTACATTAAAGGTAAATGTATCTGGTTCTAATGGTGTGCGCAAGGCTCCTTGGAGCAACATGAGCAATAGCGAGTGGCAGATAGGACAGCAGTGGGCTGGTGCTTATAACATCGCTCCAGATGTATTCTTGCCTCAGTATAGCGATGGCTCTTGGGGTTATTATCCAAATGCGTCTAACGTAAGTAACTCTGCTCAGAACCTCGCCATCGGTGGTACAGCGCAGGCTACTACTACTCGTATCAATACCGACTTTACCTTGGAGCAGAAACTCGACTTCATCACCAAGGGCTTGAACTTGCGTGGTACCGTTTCTTGGGACAACGTGTTTGTTGAGACGAGCCGTGGTATCAATGACTTGAACAATACAGCTCAGACCAAGTATGTTGATCCGGAGACTGGCAATATAACATATGGCCAGGTATATGAGTCAAACAATAAGTTCGACTGGAAACAGGGCGTTAACTGGAGTACTTCAGGTGGTTCGGTTGATAACAACCAGACTGTTCGCAATCTTTACTATCAGTTGCAGCTCAACTGGGCTCGCAAGTTCGGACAGCATGATGTTACAGCCATGGGCTTGTTCTCTCGTCAGGAGAATGCACGTGGTAGTGTGATGCCTACTTACCGAGAGGACTGGGCGTTCCGTGCTACTTATAGCTATGCTGGTCGTTACAACATCGAGTATAACGGTGCTTACAACGGATCAGAAAAGTTTAGCAAGGACAATCGCTTCGCCTTCTTCAATTCTGGAGCTATCGGTTGGACCATCACTGAGGAGAACTTTATGAAGAATCTTCGTGACAAACACATCATCGATATGTTGAAGTTCCGTGCATCTTATGGTGAAATTGGTGATGACAATCTTGGTCCTGATCCATTCGACTCTACTCGTCGTTGGCTTTATATGAGTCAGTGGGCATACGGAGGCAACACAGTGATGGATCTTGACCATACCAAGAGTATCTACACATGGTATCGCCAGAACACATTGGGTAATAAAGATGTGAAGTGGGAGACTGTGAAGAAGACCAACTTCGGTGTCGACTATGGTTTCTTGGGTGGTTTGATTACCGGTTCGCTCGATTTCTTCTGTGACCGTCGTAACGACATTTTGATCTTTGGTGATAACCGCTCCATCCCATCTTACTTTGGTACTACAGCTCCTACTATCAATAAGGGTAAGGTTCGTACCAGTGGTTACGAGTTGGAGTTGAAACTCAACAAGAAATTTGCCAATGGCATCCGCCTCTGGGGTAACATCAATATGACCCATGCCAAGAATAAGGTAATTTTGAAGGATGACGCTCAGCTCACTCCTAACTATCAGAAGGAGGCAGGCTACTCTATGGGTCAGTATCACTCATACATTGATCGTGGCTTTATCAACGACATCGATGACTTGATAGGTTCTCCAGCTCATGAGTCTAACGACAACCACCGCTTGGTAGGCGATTACTACATCGTAGACTTCAATGGTGATGGTGTGGTAGATAGCAAGGACTCAGCTCCAGTAGGTTATAGCTCAAGCCCTCAGAATACATACAATGCCACTATCGGTATCGAGTATAAGGGCTTCTCTGCTTTCGCTCAGTTCTATGGTGTAACCAATGTAACTCGTGACGTAACCTTGACAAGCTTTGGCAATAAGTTGGACAATGTTTATGACACTGGTACTTGGTGGGACAAGAATGAGTCTTCTCCAGAATCTATCATTCCTCGCTGGGGTGCTACCCAGTCTGATTACAGCAATGGTACTCAGTTCCTCTATGATGGTTCATACATCCGTCTGAAGAACGTAGAGATTGCTTATACTTGGACCAAGGGATGGATCAAGGCTCTCGGTATGAACTACCTCAAGGTATACTTGAATGGTAACAACCTCTGGCTTTGGACTCGTATGCCTGATGACCGTGAGGCTAACCTCGGTGGTGGCGGTTTCCTTGGAGCATATCCTACAGTACGCCGCTTCAACTTAGGTGTTAAATTCTCATTGTAATATTAAAATGAACATTCAAATGAAAAATAAGATAAAGAATTTTTTGTTGATGGGATGCGTCTCGCTGGCTCTCGGTACCTCGCTCAACTCTTGCCAGGACTATCTTGACAAGGAGGCAGATTCTACAGTCTCAGAAAATGACGCATTTGTAAACTTCCGTAACTTTCAGGGTTATGTAGAGGAGATTTACAACTGTATCCCTGATAAGGAAAAATGTAACTGGTGTCCTTCTTGGAACTGGGGTGATGATGAAATCTTCAACCCAGAGGCTGATGGCCGTATGACACACCAGGTAGACTTGGGCAACTTCCGTGCTTGGCAGACCACTGGTAACTGGCTTTACAAGGATGGCAGCAACCCTACATCTACAGATAAGTTCAACCACTCACTTTGGCCACATGCTTGGTATTGCATTCGTAAGGCTAACCAGGGCTTGGCTAATCTCGATAAGTTGGTAGCTAGCAAGGCAGAGAAAGACCTCATTGCTGGTCAGCTTTACTTCTTCCGTGCATGGTGGCACACTGAGTTGATGCAGTACTTTGGTGGTTTGCCATACATTGATACCTATTTGGATCTCAATTCAGAGCTCAATTTGCCTCGTCTCTCTTATCAGGAGTGTGCAAAGAAGGCTGCTGCTGATTATCGCAAGGCTGCCGATCTGTTGCCTATCAACTGGGACAATGAGTATGATGGTGCTGCCACACAGGGCAAGAACGACCTTCGTATCAACAAGATCATGGCACTCGGTTATCTGGGCAAGACTTATCTCTGGGCTGCCAGCCCATTGATGAAGGATGGCGCACAGGTAGGAGCTAGCAAGAATGGCAAGACATACGACTATGATGAGGAGTTTGCCAAGAAGGCAGCTGAGGTCTTCGGTGAGTTGCTCACATTGGTTGAGGGTGGCCAGACACAGTATGGGTTGGCTGAGTTCAAATATAAGGACGTCTACAATCATGAGCGTTCTGCCGATGCTAACTCTTGCTTCTCTGATATCTTCTATACCAAGAAGCAGAACTGGAAAATGCCTGGATCTATTGAGGCTATCTTCCGTGGTCCATCTGCAGACTTCAACGGCTCTAACTGGAATACCTCTAAGGTGTTTGGTCCTAAGGTTGACAAAGTGGTTGGACATGACAATGTGATTCACCAGCCTACAGCTAACTTGATAGCTGCTTACGGTATGGCTAATGGTGAGCCCGCTTACATCGTAGAGAATGGCAAGTTGGTTCCTAACATAGCAGGTGGTTTCGATCCTACTCATCCATATAAGAACCGTGACCCACGCTTCTATCACGACATCGTGTTTGATGGCTTCAAGTATCTGAATGGTACTCCTGGTCAGTGGGCTAACTTGCAGTACTGCCAGTTGTATACAGGTGGCAATATGCGTCCAGTGGCTAATGGCAGCCGTACAGGTTACTTCATCCAGAAGTTGGTTCCTCATACATGTAATGAGGTGGATCGCGACTACGATTGGGGTTCAGCATTCCACTGTTACTTGCCATATATGCGTCTGGCTGACATCTATCTGATGTATGCTGAGGCTTGTGCTGCGTTTGGTGGTGCTTCTGGCAAGGCTACTAACTTTAGCAAGACTGCTGAGGATGCCATCAATACCCTTCGTGATCGTTGTGGCGCTGGTCATGTGGCTCCAGAGTATGTAGCTGATGCACATAAGTTCATGGACGAGGTTCGCCGTGAGCGTGAGGTGGAACTTGCTTTCGAGGGCTTCCGTTTCAACGACTTGCAGCGCTGGTTGCTCCTGACCGAGGCTCCTTACAATGTAAAGTACTCTGATGAGTTTGACCGTGTGGAGGGTGCCGATTTCTACAAGGAGAAAGACCCAGCTGATGCTCAGGTGGCTAACTTCCGCCAGGAAGCGATCTTGACTCGTCACTTCACAGCCAAGCACTATTGGTTCCCATTGCCTATCAAGGATGTTTATCTCTATCAAGAGCTTAGTCAGAATCCTGGTTGGTAAAATAACATTATATAGTAATACTAAAATAAGAATGATAGTATGAATTCAAAATTCAAATCATATAATTCAAAGTTCCTGTTGGCAGGTCTTGTGTCATTGGCTCCTATGGCTGCCGATGCCAAAACTGCTGCTGAGAACGAAACCGATACCGTTGCTGCCGACAAGGAGATGGTCAATGTGGCTTATCGCAAGGTAGCCAAGGGTGACATCTTGGGCGGCGTTTCGGTAGTCGATGTAGAGGGATTGATGAAGAAAAACTACCACACTTATAGCCTTGACAACATGCAGGGCTACGTGGGTGGTTGGAATGGCAACTCTCTCTGGGGCATGGATGCTGACAATGCAGGATACTTGGTATTGGTAGATGGTGTGCCTCGTGAGGCAACCAACGTGATGCCTAGCGAGATTGACCAGATTACATTCCTCAAGGGTGCGCAAGCTGTAGTGCTCTATGGTAGCAAGGCAGCTAAGGGTGCTGTGCTCATCACCACCAAGCGTGGCAAGAACGATGGCTTGAAGGTTGAGGTGCAGGCTAACGCTGGTCTCAATGTGGCTAAGTCATTCCCTGAGTATCTGGGCTCTGCTGAGTATATGACTCTCTACAACGAGGCTCGTGCCAATGACGGTTTGACTCCTCTCTACTCTGCTGAGGATATCTACAATCATGGCTTGGGCACCAACCCATATCGTTATCCTAATCTCGATATGTACTCTTCTGACTATCTTCGCAAGATGAATAGTCGCTACGAGGCTACTGCTGAGATTAGTGGTGGTGGTAAGCGTGCTCACTTCTATAGCAACATCAACTATTATCGCCAGGGCGACTTCCTGAAGTTTGGTGAGGCTAAGAACAATAACACTCAGCGTTTCAGTGTACGTGGTAATGTAGATGTCAACATCACAGATGACATCAAGGCTTGGGTCAACTCCAATGCCACATTCTATGATTCACATTCTGCTATTGGTGATTATTGGAATGCAGCTGCTACTTGGCGTCCTAACTTCCCACAGAATGCTAACCCATTGATCTCTACAGACATGATAGCTCCTAATGCCAAGGCTGCTTGGGACTTGATGAGTGTGGCTAAGCTGGTGGATGGCAAGTACTTCTTGGCTGGTACACAGGCTAACTCTTCTAACATCTTCGCAGATTACTATGCTGCTGGTAAGAGCAAGTATACTAGCCGCCAGTTCCAGTTTGATACAGGTGTTAACATCAATCTGCACAAGTTGTTGCAGGGCTTGTCTTTCGAGACTCGTTTCGCAGTAGACTATGCTACCTCTTACACCACATCTTTCAATAATAGCTATGCCATCTATATCCCAACATGGTCAAACATCGACGGCAAGGATATGATCGTAGCTTTGAAGAAGGAAGGTGAGGATAAGAAGTCTGGTGTACAGAACATCGCTAATAGTGTGGACAATCAGACCATGCTCTTCTCTGCTCAGTTCAATTACGCCAATACATTTAATAAGGTACATAACCTCTCTGCGATGTTGATTGCCTCTGGCTTCCAGCAGTCGAAGTCTGGACAGTATCATAAGAACTCAAGTGCTAATCTTGCCTTGGATGCATCTTATGATTACGCCAAGACTTATTATGCAGACTTCGGCTTGGCAGCTATCCACTCTGCACAGTTGGCTCCAGGTCATCGTGTAGGCTTCTCTCCTTCACTTTCATTGGGTTGGAGACTCAAGAACGAGAACTTCTTGAAGAACAGCAAGGTGGTAGACGATATGATGATCAGTGTATCTGGTAGCATCATCAACGAGGATATTGACTTGGCAGTAAATGACAACAGATACTATCTCTATGACACCAACTGGCAGACAGCTGATGGTTATGGATGGTATGATGGTTCTGCTGGCAAGTACACATTCTCTAAGCGTTCTGCCAACAAGGATCTCGACTTCATCAAGCGTAAGGAACTTTCTGTCAACTTCAAGACTTCCTTGTGGCAGCAGATGGTAACATTGGATGCTAGCTTCTTCGTTAACTCGATGGAGGGTTATCTGATTTCTACTCCAACGTTCTATCCTTCTCACTTTAAGCCAGGCTATCCTGATGCTTCATTCATGCCTGTGCTCAACTTTAACAATAATCGCCGCATCGGTTTCGACTTCGCAGCTAACTTCAATAAGAAGGTGGGTGATGTAGACTTGCAGCTCGGCGTAACAGGTACTTATTATAACACCAAGGCTACCAAGCGTGATGAGATGAACGCATGGGATTACCAAAACCGTGAGGGCAAGGCTCTCGATGGTATCTGGGGTTATAAGTTTGCTGGCTTCTTCCAGAGTGAGGAAGAAATCAAGAACTCTCCAGACCAGAGCCGCTTGGGTAGTGACGTGAAGCCTGGCGATATGAAGTATGTGGATGTAAACGGTGATGGCAAGATCGACTCTTACGACCAGGTGTTCCTGGGCAAGGGTGGTTGGTATGGCTCTCCATTCACATTGGGTGTAAACCTCACTGCTAAGTGGAAGAACTTCACATTCTTCGCCCTCGGTACTGGCAACTTCGGTGCTTATGGCTTGAAGAACAATTCTTACTGGTGGGTAAAGGGTGACGGCAAGTACTCAGCTGTGGTTCGCAATCGCTGGACTAAGGCAACCAAGGAGACTGCTACTTATCCACGTCTTACCACACTCTCAGGTAGCAACAACTATCAGACATCAGACTTCTGGATGTACAGCACAGACGCTTTCCGCTTGGCTAAGGTACAGATTACATACGACCTGCCTAGCACGCTCTTCCAGAAGACTTGGCTTAAGGGCTTGTCTGCTTATGTAAGCGGTGCCAACTTGCTCACTATCTCTAAGAACCGTGAGGTATTGGAGATGAACATAGGTAGTGCTCCTCAGACACGCTATTATAATATAGGTGTGAAGGCTACATTCTAATCATTATTAAATGTATACAGAAATGAAAATTAATAAGTTATTTATATTAGCTGCATTGTCACTCTCGTTGGTGTCTTGCTCAGATCTCTTTGAGCCTGCACAGGAAAACAACCGTAGCTTGGACGAGATTTACGAAGAGCCTACTTATGCTCAGGGACTTCTCGGCTATGCTTATGCCGTGCTTCCTTATAATACCAAAAGTGTAACTGATGTGGCAACCGATGATGCTGTAAGCAATGATTTGTCTAACAGCTACCTGAAAATGGCTACTGGTTCTTGGGCTGCCAATAATGACCCTATGAGCAAGTGGACTAGCTGTCGTGCTAGCATCCAGTACTTGAACATCTTCCTTCAGGAAGTGGACAAGGTAGACTGGGCTAAGGACAAGGGTGCGCAGCAGATGTTCTGTGAGAGCCGTAAGGGTGAGGCTTATGCCTTGAGAGCTCTCAATATGTATTATCTCTTGATGAACCATGGTGGTTGGACTGAGGATGGTCAGCTCCTGGGTGTGCCAAACTTGACAAAGCCAGAGGATACTTCTTCTGATTTCAATCAGCCACGTGCCACATTCCAAGCTTGCTTGGATCAAATCTATAGCGACTTGGATCAGGCTGAGCAGTTGTTGCCTTTGGACTACAATGATTTGACCAAGTCAGATCCTGTGCCAGAAAAGTACACTGCTATGGGTGTGGACAACTATCAGGACTATAACCGTGTATTGGGTTCCCTGATGCGTGGTCGTGTGAGCGGTCGTATCGCCAAGGCTATACGAGCACAGGTTTCTCTGCTGGCAGCCAGTCCTGCTTTTGCAGCTGGTACCAATGTGGATTATAAGCGTGCTGCTGATGATGCAGCCAGCTTGCTCGACTTGATTGGTGGTGTAAGCGGCTTGTCTGAAACAGGTAATTCTTGGTATGCTCAGACTAATGAGATTAATAATTTGCAGTCTGGTGCATGCCCTAAGGAGATTATCTGGCGTGGCAACAAGACCAATGGTGCTGATGATTGGGACCTCGGTTTGAACCAGGAGGCTGATAACTTCCCTCCATCTCTCTATGGTAAGGGACGTATCAATCCTACCCAGAACTTGGTGGATGCTTTCCCTGCTGCCAATGGTTATCCTATCACAGATGAGCGCAGTGAGTATGATGACTTGGATCCTTATAGTAATCGTGATCCACGCTTGGATCTCTACATTATCTATAATGGCTGCAAGTATAAGGGTGCAACCATCAATACCGACATCACCACTGCTAACAATGACAATGGACTGAATAAGATTGGTAACTCTACACGTACTGGTTACTATATGAAGAAGCTTCTTCGTGAGGATTGTAATCCTAATCCAAATGCCAAGAACGCTCAGTATCACTATCCTGTGTATATCCGCTATACCGAGATCTTCTTGGATTATGCTGAGGCTGCCAATGAGGCTTGGGGACCTAAGGGCAATGGCACACATGCTTATTCTGCATACGATGTGATCAAGGCTATCCGTCATCGTGCAGGCATCACAGATGATTCTTATCTTGATGAGTGCGCTAACGACCAGGTTAAAATGCGTGAGTTGATTCGCAATGAGCGTCGTATTGAGCTCTGCTTCGAGAACAAGCGCTTCAATGACCTCCGCCGCTGGAAGGCTCCTATCAATGAGGCTGTTCATGGCGTGGAGATTTCTACAGAGGCTGGTATTCCACAGTTCAAGGATATCACAGTAGAGGAAAGAAAATACGACGACTATATGTATTACGGTCCTGTGCCACAGACTGAAATCCTCAAGTGGGATCAGCTGAAGCAGAATGCAGGATGGAAAATTACAAACGACTAACATTTTATAATGATGAAAACTATGAAGATGAATAAATATTTCTCAATGGCTGCACTCGGAGCCTTGGCTCTGACTTTCGGCTCTTGTGAGAACGGCACGCCTGAGTTTGACGACTACGAGGGTGGCACATCAGTCTACTTCGCCCGCCAAAACGTGGAGCGTATATTGGTGTTGGGCAATGACGAGTCTCGTGACAATACCAAGGACAACGAGCATATTATCAACATCGTGTCTACCATGGGTGGTGCTTACAATGGTAAGGACATCACACTGAATGTGGCTGTAGATAATTCGCTTTGTGACAACCTCTATTTCTCTGATGGCGTATCTCCTGTACAGCCTATGCCTGCAGAGTATTACACCTTGGCAGGTAACACCATCTCTTATGGTGGCAACTTGCAGGGAAGATTACAGGTGAAGCTCAACGATGCTTTCTTCGCTGATCCTGCCTCTGTAAAGAATACTTATGTCATCCCTCTGGTCATCAAAGATCAGAAGGGTGCTGGCAAAATCTTGACGGGTACTCCTTTCCAGGAGGGGGAAACTCCTGCGCTGACCAATAGCGATGCGTGGAAGACATTGCCTAAGAACTATGTACTCTACTGTGTGAAGTATATGAACCCTTGGGCTGGATTCTATCTGCGCCGTGGTACAGATAAGATTACTGAGAATGGTCAGACCACAGAGGAGAAGCGTGAGGGTGCAACTATTGAGAAGGACGAGGTTTGCCAGATTACTACCAAGAGCCTTACAGAGGCTATCTATCCTCTCACAGTCAAGAGAGTTGTGGGCAAGGATGCTGAGGGTAAGGATATCCTCAAGTCTTATACTTGCAACTTGAAGCTTACCTTTGCTAACGATGGTACTTGCACTGTTTCTTCCGAGACTGAGGGCGTAACTGCTACAGGTACAGGTAAGTTTGTGGAGAAGGGCGCTAAGCTGGCTTGGGGCAACAAGGATCGTGACATCCTGACTCTCCAGTATACCGTAGACTTCGGTGCTGTCAAGGTAGAGACAACCGACCAGTTTGTAGCTCAAACTCGTGGTAACACCAATGGTATTCCTACTTTCGATACTCAGTATATCGTAAAGTAAGCTGCGGTAATTATCAATTAAGTATCATCTAATAATAGGTAGATTATTATGAAATTGAAAAATATTAATTTTGGTTTAGGCTTGGTAGCTCTCTTGGCTTTGTCATCATGTGCTGATGACAAGTTCTCGGAGTACAGAACTGATATGACCAAGAACTTGAAGGAATATCAGTATCTTAACAACTACGAGCCTTTGAAGAAATATGTCGAAGACATGAAGGCTTCTGGCAAGTGCAATCCCGACTTTAAGTTGGGTATTGCACTGGCTGCGCCCGACTTCAACAAACAGGAGCTTGTATATTGCTTGGCTGGTAGCAACTTCGAGGAGATGACAGCAGGCAACGCCATGAAGTATGCTTCTTGTGTAAAAAATGATGGAACCTTTGACTTTAATACTGTTAAGGATTTCGTTACAAATGCACAGGATGCAGGTTTGACCATCTATGGTCATACGCTTGCTTGGCATTCTCAGCAGAACAAGAAGTATCTTAGTAAACTTATTGCAGATAAGGAAATTCAGGTAGACCCTAGTCAGAAAGTTGATAAGGAAGATGCTTATACCGACTTTTCTAAAATGAATAGTTTCCCTTTTTATGTAATGGACTATACTCCTGAAATCAAAGATGGAATTTTGATTAGCAAATATCCTGGAAAATGGTATCAGTATTTTGTAGTTGACAATTATCCTGTAGATGTTGATGCCAAGAGAGAATATAAGGTAACAGCTATGATCAAGGCTTCAGAAGATGGACAGATTGATGTGCAGACGGGTAACTGGGGAGCAACAACATCCCAGAAAATGTCTGTTTCTACACAGTGGAAAGAGCAATCTGTAACATTTAGTGGATTAACAACAGAAAAAGCTTTTGTCGTTTTCCAACCAGGAGATTTTGCAGGAGACATTTCTTGTAAGTGGGTAAAAGTTACTCATTCTGAGGCTCCGGTAATGGAAATCGAGACCGAGGTTCATAAGGAAACTTATACTGATGGTGATTTCCCATTCTATGCTATGGGTTGTACACCTCCTGTTATTAATGGAGCTATCCACTTTGTTCCTACAGGCGAATGGTCTCAATTCTTTGTTATGCCAGGAGGTGATAATGAATTAAGTGAAGGTAATTATGTTGTTTATTTAGACCTTACTTCTAATAAGGATGCAAGTGGTGTAGAACTCACCATGCAAAATGGTTGGGGTGGCACAGCTCAAGCTATTACAGCCAAAGTGCCTGTAGCTGCAGGTCGTCATTCGGTAAAAATCGAAATGCCTAAAGTAGAGGGCGGTAATTATGACATCATTCTTAAGCCTCAGACAGCTGATGCTACTTTGGATGTTCATTCTGTTAGAGTTTGCAAGGTTACTAAGTCTAATTCTATTCCTCTTACAGATGAAGAGAAGAAATCTCTTCTTACTGATGCAATGGGCAAGTGGATTGATGGTATGATGGAGGCTACTGATGGTTATGTTACATCATGGGATGTTGTGAACGAGGCCCTTTCTGGTGCCGATAAAGATGGTGATGGCAAGTTCGACTTGCAGTCTGCTAAACGAGGCAACGTTTCAGCTGATGATGCAAAGAACAATTTCTACTGGCAGGATTATCTCGGCGACATCGACTATGTTCGCACAGCCGTAGCTGATGCTCGCAAGAGTTTTGCCGCCCATAATGGTGACCCTGAGAAATTGAAACTCTTCATCAATGATTATAACCTGGAGAGCGATTGGGACGACAATGGCAAGTTGAGGAGTTTGATTAAGTGGATTCATGATTGGGAAGCTGATGGCGTGACCAAGATTGATGGTATCGCATCTCAGATGCATATCTCTTGCTATGCTGATCCTGTCAAACAGGAAAGTAAGAAAAATCATATCGTCAAGATGTTGGAGTTGATGAAGGAAAGTGGCAAGCTTTGCAAGATTTCTGAACTTGATATGGGTTATGTTGATGCCGCTGGCAATTCTGTAACTTATGATCAGATGACCGAGGAACAACACAAGGAAATGCGTGACCTCTACACCTTCGTTCTCCAGAAGTACTTCGAGATTATCCCTATAGATAAGCAGTATGGCATTACTCAGTGGTGTGCTACAGATTCTCCTAAGGATTCAGGTTGGCGTCCTGGTTTGGCTACTGGTCTCTGGGATCTCAACTATCTTCGCAAGCATACCTATGCAGGTTTCGCTGTAGGTCTTGGTGCTCCAGAATATTGGAAGGAAGCCAAGTAAATACTCTAAAAGACATTAGTTTTAGGTTTATCATACAAAGATTAACCGAAAAAAGATGTTAGTCGTTAAGGTTGGCTGTGTTGTGATGACACGGTCAACCTTTTTGCTTTGTAACATTTGTCTTGCAATATGTTAAATGTGAGTCAGTAAATAAAAAATAATTCTGATTTTTGAGGTTGTATCACTTCTTTTTTGTATCTTTGCGCTTAAATATCACTATAATGATATATAATGGCTATTTTATGGCTTAATGTTTACTTAAATGATAGTTAAGTATATGAAAGATTTGTATGAATATTCTACTCCGGAACTGGTGAGATTGTTGGGAAATCGCTTTAGGGAATACAGAATGCGATGCAATTTGACACAGAAGGAAGTGGCTGAACTGACAGGCATTGGTATGACTACTATCCACAAGTTTGAGAATGGATGTGCTAGAAACATATCACTTTCTACATTGATTCTCTTGCTCAAGGTGGTGGGACAGATCAATGCGCTTGATAACTTAATGCCCGAATTGCCACCATCCCCTTACTTGATGACCAAGGGAGATAAAAAGGTACAAAGAATTAGACACTGATAATAGCGAATGATTTATGGTTAAGACTTTAAAAGTAATCTTGTGGGATGAGGAAGTTGGTAGGTTGTCGTGGGACGACAAAAGGCAAATGTCCTACTTCACTTATAATCCAACTTTTGTGCATAGGGGTATTGATATATCTCCTCTATGGGCATCCATACGCAACAATAGAGGACTTATGCCTATTTGGGGAGAGGAACAGAGAATTTATCAAAAACTTCCTGCTTTCCTGGCTGACTCATTGCCTGATTCTTGGGGCAATCAGTTGTTTGATCTTTGGAGACAGCAGAATCATCTCTCCAATACGGAAATTTCTCCTCTTGATAAGTTGTCATTTATCGGTAGAAGAGGAATGGGTGCTTTGGAGTTTGTCCCAGAGTATGAGAGGAGTAAGAAATCAGAGAGGATTGATGTCAATTCCTTGGTTGCACTTGCTGAACGCATATTTACTGAACGAGAGGAGGCTCAGATTTTACCAGAGGAATCTCTTACCATGCAGTCGCTCTTGACTGTGGGAACTTCTGCTGGTGGCAGGCAGCCTAAGGCTATTATTGCTATCAATTCGGCTGATGGTGAGATAAGAAGTGGACAAATCTCGGATCTTGATGGATATGGTTACTACTTGTTGAAGTTTGGAAATGCTGATTTCAACTCTGCCGAACTAGAAATGACATACTACGAGCTTGCCGTCAAGGCTGGCATCAATATGATGCATTCTGAACTCTTGATGGTTGATGGCAGCAAGCACTTCATGACGCAGAGATTTGATAGAAAAGATGGGAAGAAGCTTCATACTCAAACTTTGGCGGCTATGTATCCTGAGGCAAATAGTTATGAGCAACTTATTTCTGTTTGCAGGTCGCTCCATTTGCCTGAGGCTGATTGTGAAGAGGTTTATAGAAGAATGATATTCAACGTGCTGGCAAACAATACTGATGATCACAACAAAAACTTCTCCTTCATGATGGATAGGATGGGTAATTGGCGGTTATCACCTGCTTATGATCTTACCTATATCCTCAATATGGGTGGAGTGCAGCCCAATCAAGACCACTGTATGTTTATCAGGTCCAAACTGCGTAATATTTCAAAAGAGGATGTCTTGCAATTTGCATTCGATAATGGTATTCGAAAGCCAGAAAGCCTGATTAATGATGTAAAGAATGCTTTGTTGCAATTTAGAACTGTGGCTGTAAAATATGCAGTGGATGAAAAATGGATAGGCAGAGTGGAGGCTACCATCCTTTCTCATCTGAAAGAATGGGGTGAGTATGAAGATGATAAACCGACGTTATCTGTAGAGATTAATGGTCATCAAGTGAGCGATGTACATATAGAGCAAGCCTACAAGGGCAACTTTCATTTGTGTGCAAAGATTGATGGCAGGGAAAAGAAGTTATGATAAGCAAAAACAAGAATGAGTTTTCTCTCATAGAGAGTATCGGAATCGCTAATCTTACAGAGAAACAACTGTTGACTATGGTTGAAAAATTCCTATGTAAGTAAAGAAATAAAAATGGCACGAAAACGCATTTTTTCTCACTTTTTTTTCGAGAAAAAGTGCGTTTTCGTGCCAAAATCTTTCACATAGGCTCTGGCTGCATAGAGGGAATATTCCATAAATTATGTAAACGCTGCTCAAACGTAATGATGTTGATAAATCTGTATATTTTTCCTCTGTTTTGACCAAACATTTGGGGAATCTGGAACATTTTGGGCAAAAACATTTGGGGAATCTGGAATATTCGTTTATTTGACTTTTCCTGATTTCCTCTTCAAATAGGTTTGATGGTGTATCATTTTCGTTATAATGTTGGCTATCAAACCTATTTGGTGCTTCTCACAAAGTGTAACTACTACAGCTACCGGTATTTCTAAGGTAGAGAATCTGAAGGTTGCCCAGGATGGCAAGTGCTTCAACCTCGCTGGTCAGCAGGTAGGTAAGGGTTACAAGGGCATTGTGATCAAGAATGGTAAAAAGATGGTTATCAAGTAATAGATGAGACGTTTTACAATGCTCGCATCGTACTATATATAATAATGTGAACGATGATGTAGAATCTATATAATATAAATATTAAACAAATGGTATAAAAAATCCCAGAATCGCTCTTCTAAGCAGTTCTGGGATTTATTATGTCTGATAGTTTGCCATGATGTGCTTCCGTTTGCCTACAGATATGGCTGCGTGGGGTTAAGAATATGACTGCATTGGGTTACGGATACGACTCCGTAGGCTAACGGAGACGTATCCTTCGGCTTGTCGAGATATCTGCGTCAGCTGATTGAGTCACTTGAGTTAGCTGATTGAACTACTTGAGTTAGCTTACTGAACTACTTGGGTTAGCTTACTGAACTACTTGGGTTAGCTGATTGAACTACTTGAGTTAGCTGACTGAGCTATATCAGTATCCTGTAGTATTACATGTGTATTTTTTTCTAATTTAATGCCACATTTGCCACACTTATACTTAACTCTTTGATTATTAGAGGATAACGTGTGGCAATAAGGGGTGTTTTTATTGTCACCTTATTGCCACCTATTACCACTTTTGGCATAAAATCAGCAAAATAACGGTGTTTTTGAGGGATTTGCTACGTCCCGACGCAGCAAAAGTTACGTCCGGACGTAGTAAAAGATACGTCGTGACGTAATTTCAGTGCGGGAATTCAATGGCAAAAAGTATATAAATAAATCCCAGAATCGCTCTTCCAAGCGGTTCTGGGATTTATTATGTCTGATAGTTTGTTTACCATTTAAAGAGGTGAGGAACAAATTCCTTGAAGCAGCGGCGCCAGGTGAGCCACTCATGATGAGTGCCTGGTGATACGTAAACATCGAGCTTGATGCCCAGCTCCTTCAACTGCTGTGCCATCTTCTCGGTACCGAAGTTCTCTTCCGAACCGCAGCCCATAAACATATAATGAATGTTCTTGTTGTATTTCTCTGCATCGGCAAAAACTCCATTGAAACAGGTCTTTACATCCACGCCAAAGAGTGCACCGCTAAAGGTGCCAAGGGCAGAAAACTTGTCCATGTGAGGCAATACCGTGTTGAATGTCTGGCAACCGCCCCATGACAATCCAGCCATCGCACGATGCTCGCGGTCGGTATAAGTGCGGAATGTCTTGTCAACCATCGGAATCAGATCCTTGATAATCACATCATAGAAAGAAGCACCATAGTGGCTGCGCTCTTCATCTACATTCTTGCCTGGACGGGCAACGAAAGGCTTCTTTACATCGCCACTCTCCATGACCACAATCATAGGCTCAGCCTTGCCTTCTGCTATCAGGTTGTCCATGATGTGCTGCATCATTCCCTGCTTGCTCCAGCCCGTCTCGTCTTCGCCCATGCCATGCTGCAGATAGAGCACAGGATAGCGCTTGGTGGTGTTGGTTTCATATTCCGCAGGGGTGTAAACCATGGCGCGGCGGAACTGCTTCTGAGAGGCTGCATAGTAAGATACTGAACGAACCTGACCGTGGGCTACGCCCTGCTGAGGACGATAGTAGTTGCCTTCTGCTCCTTCTGGAACTTCCAGACCGCCTGCTTCACGGCAGCAGCCGAAGTAGGTTTCGCTGGCAGGGTCAACTACCTGCACGCCATCTACATTCAGAAAATAGTAATGGAATCCTACTACCAGCGGATCGCTCACGCCGTACCAGTCGCCATCCAAATCCTTTTTCATCTCATATTGCTTGCCGCAGATGTCGAAGATTACTTTCTTTGCCTCAGGAGCATGGAGCTTTACATAAGCTCTGCGGTCCTTATCTACACGCGGATAGTTGCTGTCTGGAATGATTCCCTGCAGGGCGAGCATCATGTTTGCATAGCGCTTGCCCATGGTGCGGTAGCTTTCTGCGATGAAGTGGAGACCGTCGCCACGCTGTGGACAACCCTTTGAAGAAATGACGTGGGCTGTAGGAATGGTCTTGGCAATATCATCAACGATGGCGATATGTGCCCAGCATTTTCCGCCCATATCCTTCTGTACGGTTTCGCCTACGAGCAGAGGTACGTCTTCTGCCTTCAGATTCAAATCCTTCAAGATGTCGTTATAAACAGTCTTTACACGGTTTGGCCAGTTGGCATCGCCGTTGTTGGTTTCGCCCTGATGCAGGAGAATGCCCTTGATAACACCCTGCTTCTTGGCTATTTTTGCCAGTTCTATCAGTCGGGCGTATGGATTTCCGTTGTACTGGGATGCAAAGTTCTTCATCCAGTCGGGTTGTTTCTTGAGATAAGCCTTATAGGTACGCTTATCGAAGAGGTCGATGCTGGCTCCGCCCACGGCCACGGTGATGGTTCCCACCTTGATGCTGTCTGGCAGGTTATCCACCATCTTTCTTCCGAAATAGTCAACAGGAGTCAGTCCTGTAGAGGGTCTTGCCTGTGGCGGCACAGCGGTGTGCCATTGTCCCTTCTTCCATCCTGCCTTTTCATCATCCACGGCATATATAGCCTGGAATCTCGGGTTCACGCCCGTTCGGTCGATGTCTTCGATAGCCGCATTTCCTTCCATGTTCGACTGTCCGAAGCAGAGATAAATCTGAAAATTAGGATCAGGCTTTTCCTGAACCTTACTGCCCGTTTTCTGTGCCATCATAGGTAGGCATGCCATCGCGAGCATCGATGCTAAGATTGATAATCTATTCATAGTTTATATTTAATTAAATTATTAGATTGATTTTCATCTTCTGTTCTGTTTGCAAAGTTATGAAAAGATTTCCATACGTGCTTTGTCTCATATATCAATAACTTTTCCCTTTGTTATATCAATAGTTCGTTAAAATTTGAGATAATGGCTAAGCAGCTTTACGTTGCCAGCCAAAGAGTTCTTTGATAGTATG
>ENA-UERG01001686-UERG01001686.1-human-gut-metagenome-genome-assembly--contig:-NODE-1686-length-17643-cov-3.526130_pt1 | contig 17643 bp, 16 predicted proteins | sample MGYA00242954_ERZ507954 | MGnify/ENA primary metagenome ERZ507954 (study PRJEB26167, sample SAMN06115478) | human gut metagenome | host: Homo sapiens | place: China:Sichuan | collected 2015-01-21... | reverse complement strand
AGTAATAGTATACTATAAGTTAAGTCTGCTATTTGTGCAAAAATACTTTTACGGAGGTCGTCATGTCCGTCAATTCCATGCCAAAAGAAAACAAAATGGGGACAATGCCGGTCAAAAAGCTCATTTTTAATATGGCCCTGCCGCTCATCATCTCCATGCTCATCCAGGCCCTTTATAATATCGTCGATAGCATCTTCGTCTCCCGCATCAGTGAGGATGCTCTCACCGCCGTTTCGCTGGTCTTCCCCGTTCAGAACCTCATGATCGCCTTTGCCACCGGCACCGGCGTGGGTATGAATGCCCTGCTTTCCCGCCGCCTGGGCGAGAAAAACCGCGAGGCCGCCGAGGAAGTCGCTAATGTTGGCCTGCTGCTTTCCATCTGCACCGCCGTAGTATTCGCGCTGTTCGGGGTTTTCGGCTCTCAGCTCTACTTCTCCATGCAGAAGGGTGTTTCCCCCATCATCGCGGAATACGGCGCCCAGTATCTTTCCATCGTCTGCATCGGCTCCATCGGCATCTTTGTGGAGATCACCACCGAGCGGATGCTGCAGGGCACCGGCCAAACCCTCATCACCATGTTCATTCAGGGCATCGGCGCCATCATCAATATCATCCTCGATCCCATTATGATCTTCGGCCTCCTCGGCTGCCCTGCTATGGGTGTCCGGGGCGCTGCCTATGCTACCATCATCGGTCAATTGGTCGCCGCAGTGCTTGGCATTGTCCTCAATCAAAAGCACAATACCGATGTCCGTGTCAATCTCAAAAAGATCCGTTTCAATTTTCCCCTCATCGGCGAGATCTATTCCATTGGCTTCCCCTCCATTTTGATGACCGCCATCGGCTCGGTCACCACCTACCTCATGAATCAGATCCTGCTGGCGTTCAGCACCACCGCGTCGGCGGTCTACGGCGTCTACTTCAAGCTCAACAGCTTTTTCTTTATGCCGCTCTTCGGCCTCAATAATGCCGTTGTTCCCATCGTCGCCTACAATTACGGTGCCCGCAACCGCGGCCGCATCCATCAGGCCATCCGCACCTCCACCATCACCGCTGTCACCATCATGCTGCTGGGCTGGGCCGCATTCTTCTTCCTGCCGGTACCGCTGCTCCGCCTGTTCGATGCCTCCGAAGCCATGATCGCCATTGGCATCCCGGCCTTCCGCATCACCTCCTTCACCTTCCCGCTGGCAGCGGTCAGCATTGTCTGCAGCAGCGTGTTCCAGGCCCTGGGCAAAAGCATGTACAGCATGCTGGTCTCGCTGGGGCGTCAGCTCATCGTGCTCATCCCGGTGGCATACCTGTTCTCCCTTACCGGCGTGCTGCAGGATGTCTGGCTGGCCTTCCCCATCGCGGAGGTCGTCTGCCTTATTTCCTCGCTGTTCTTCCTCAAAAAAGTCCTCCACCGGCTGGATGACTTCCCACAATAATATTTATGGTTTCTTAGCGCTCGATAAATTTTCTTCACATAAAGCAGTACAAATCTCCCCCTATTTGTGTATTTTCTCCCTGTTGTCGAAAATTTTATCGGTTTTCCTGTGTGCATTTGTCAGTTTTTTAGCCTTGACAGCAGCAAACTAAAGCGCTAAAATTGCACCATCGAAACAATGATTCACCCCAGCGGTGAAGGAAAGGAGCCCCGGCATGATGAAGTTCGTTACCGCTCATCAGAATCATCACTTCGCTTCTGCATGCACAGAGGTTTCTTCTGCCTGCGCCGCTTCTGCCAGCTCTGCCAATATCGTCATTATTATGGGCGCCATGGTTATGGCGTCCATTTTTGTTGCCGTCATTATTAGCCTGCTGGGCATTATTCGACTGCCCCTGCTGATTATGATGCCGTTCATATTGGCCGTTCTTGGAATGAATTTGCATTAACTGTTCCCGATACAGTAAGCGGTTCTGCCAAACGGCGGGTCCGTTTTTTGTATATATGTTCTAAATTAGCAAAAGCAAAGGAGTAAAACAAAATGAAAAAGTTTCTGTGTATGATGATGGCCGTTCTCATGGTTCTGGCCATGGCCGCCTGCGGCGGCGAACCCGCCAACAACGGCGGCAATGATACCCCCGACGCCACCACTGTCAAGATCGGCGGCATCGGCCCCCTCACCGGCGCCTATGCCAACTACGGTCTGTCCGAAAAGAACGGCGCTGAACTGGCCGTCAAGGAGATCAACGAGGCTGGCGGCATTGCCGGCAAGCAGATCGAACTCAGCTATCAGGATTCCCAGGGCGAGTCCGAAAGCGCTGTCAATGCCTATGGCAAGCTGATGGACTGGGGCATGGAGGTTTCCCTCGGCTGCGTTCTCTCCGGTGAGAATGCCTCCGTTGTTGCCGCTGCCCGTGATGACGATGTCCTGCTGCTTACCCCCTCCGGCTCCGCCGATAAGTGCATCGATGGCAACAGCCTCGCCTTCCGCGTTTGCTTCTATGATAGCTTCCAGGGCGCTGCCGCCGCCCAGTACATCAAGGATAATGACATCGTTGATACCGTTGGTGTCCTGTATCAGAGCGATGTCGACTACTCCGTCGGTCTTTACAATGCCTTTGTAGACAAGTGCGGCGAGCTGGGCATCACCATCGCCGAGACCCAGACCTTCACCTCCACCACCAGCACCGATTTCTCCACCCAGGTCAATGCGCTGGTCGCCTCCGGTGCCAAGCTGGTCTTCATCCCCATCTATGCGGAAGAAGCTTCCACCTTCCTCACCCAGGCTCGCGGCAAGTTCGCCGGTGATGTCTACTTCTTCGGTGCCGATGGTCTCGATGGCATCCTCGGTAAGGTTGAGCAGGATCCCACCATCGCCAACAATGTTCTGATGCTCACCCCCTTCTCTGCTGATAACCCCGCCGAGAATGTTCAGAGCTTCGTTAAGAAGTACCAGGAAGCCTACGGCGCCACCCCCGATCAGTTCGCTGCCGATGCCTATGATGCCATCTATGTCATCAAGGCTGCCGTCGAAAAGGCCGGCTCCACCAGCGGCGCAGCACTCGCTTCCGCTCTTACCTCCCTCACCGTCGAGGGTGTTACCGGCATCATGACCTGGACCGCCGATGGCAACACCAATAAGCCCGCCAGCGCTATCCTCTACTACGATGGTGTCGGCACCCTGTTCGATTCTCAGGATTAATTCATTAAGCTATCTTCATTCTTCATTCTTCATTCTTCATTTTTCTTTCTTATCTCTATCTCCTCAAAGCGGCTCCCTCCGGGCAGGTCTCCTGTCCGGAGGAGCAAGCCTACTTATTAAAGGATTGAACTTACCATGACACATTTTATCCAAACCCTGATCAGCGGACTCAGTCTGGGCAGCATTTACGCCCTCATCGCGCTGGGCTACACCATGGTGTACGGCATCGCCAAGATGCTGAACTTTGCCCACGGCGATATCATCATGATCGGCGCTTACGCCGGCATCATCGCCGTTGCGCAGATGGGCCTGCCGCCCCTCATCGCCGTGCTGCTCAGCATCCTTATCTGTGCGCTGCTCGGCGTCCTCATCGAATTTTTGGCCTATAAGCCGCTGCGCCAGGCGCCGCCCCTCAGCGTGCTCATCACTGCCATCGGTGTCAGCTACTTTTTGCAGAACCTCGCCCTGATCCTTTTCGGTTCCCAGCAGAAGGCCTATCCCACCATTGTGCAGTTGGGCCAGGTCACCATCGGCAGCGTCACCATCGATGGTGTCACCATCCTTACCCTGCTGGTCACCGCGCTCATCATGGTGGTGCTTTCCTTCTTCATCAACCGCACCCGTATGGGCAAGGCCATGCGGGCCGTCAGCGAGGATAAAGCCGCCGCGGCGCTCATGGGCATCAGCGTCAATCGCACCATTTCCATTACCTTCGCCATCGGCTCGGCGCTGGCCGCTGTCGCCAGCATCTTTTATGGCATGTCCTATGTCTACATCAAGCCCACCACCGGCGCCATGCCCGGCATCAAGGCCTTTACGGCAGCCGTATTCGGCGGTATCGGCTCGGTGCCCGGTGCCATGCTGGGCGGTATCCTGCTCGGCATCATCGAGCAGCTCTCCAAAACCTATATTTCCACCCTCTGGGCCGATGCCATCGTCTTTGGCGTTCTGGTCCTGGTCCTGGTGGTCAAGCCCACCGGCCTCTTGGGTAAAACAATGAATGAGAAGGTGTAAGAAGATGAAACAGAAAAAATTCAAATTTTCCGGCGATCTTCTGACCTTCATCCTGGTCGCAGCGGTTTACGCTGTGGTCGCCTACCTGCTGTATGGCGGCAGTCTCACCCGCCAGTTCTCCAATATGATCATCCCCATTTCGGTCTACATCGTGCTGGCGGTCTCGCTCAATCTCGTTGTCGGCCTTTTGGGGGAACTCTCCCTGGGCCACGCTGGGTTCATGTCGGTCGGGCTTTTCTCCGGCTGTCTTTTGTCCATCGCCCTGGTGGATGTCCTCCCCATGGCGGTCCGCCTGCCTCTTTCCATGGTCATTGGCGGCCTGGTAGCGGCGCTCTTTGGCCTTGCGGTCGGTCTGCCCGCCTTGCGGCTCAAGGGCGACTATCTTGCCATTGTCACCTTGGCCTGCGGCGAGATCATCAAGAACATCATCACCAATCTTGATTTTACCGGCGGCGCTTTGGGCCTCAATACCAACCCCATCTATTCCAATGCAAAAAAACTCCTGCCCTACGCTGTCATATTGGTGCTGCTCACCGTTCTTGTCATGATGAACCTCAAGCGCTCCAAGCCGCGCCGCGCCCTCCTGGCCCTCCGGGATCACCGCATCGCCGCCGCATCGGTCGGCATTGCTGTTACCCGCTCCAAGCTCATGGTTTTCATGCTGGCCGCGTTCTTCGCGGGGGCAGCCGGCGTGCTGTACGGCCACTTCTTCGCCAATGTCAAGGCAGCCACCTTCGATTACAACATGTCCATCGAAATCCTGGTCATCGTGGTACTGGGCGGCATGGGCAGCATCCCGGGCTCCATCATCGCCGCCATTGTGCTTACCGCCCTGCCGGAGGCCATGCGTGAGTTTGCCGATTACCGGATGCTTCTCTATGCCATCGTCCTCATCATCGTCATGCTGGCCACCAATAATCCCACCATGAAGGAATTTTTCCACCGCATCTCCCCAGCCGAGCTGCTGCGCCGCGCCAAAAAGAAAAAAGAAAAATCTCTGCAGAAGGAGGGCGCCTAAATGTCTGTCAAGACCCACAATAAAACCAAGCTGGTCCCGGTCAACCGCAGCGTTGCCCTCCTGCCGGAACGGGATGCCAAGGTCAGCCCCATCCTGGAGTGCATCGATCTGGGCGTGACCTTCGGCGGACTGAAAGCAGTCGACAACTTCGATATTACCATCGGCCGCACCGAGATCGCCGGGCTCATCGGCCCCAACGGTGCCGGCAAGACCACCATCTTCAATCTGCTCACCAAGGTCTATCAGCCCACCCACGGCACCATCCTGCTGGATGGCAAGGACATCCACAGCATGACCACCGCGCAGGTCAACCGCGTCGGCATCGCCCGTACCTTCCAGAATATCCGCCTGTTTTCGGAGCTGACGGTGGAGGAAAACATCACCGTCGCCATGAGCAGCCAGATCAAGTACAATATGGCCAGCGGCATCTTCCGCCTGCCCTCCTTCTGGAAAGGCGAGCGCATCGCCCACGAGCGCGCCATGGAGCTGCTCTCCATCTTCCACATGGAGCAGTTTGCGAATGCCAAGGCAGGCAGCCTGCCCTACGGCGCCCAGCGCCGACTGGAGATCCTGCGTGCCCTGGCTACCAACCCCTGCCTGCTGCTGCTGGATGAGCCCGCCGCGGGCATGAACCCCTCCGAAACAGCCGAGCTGATGGAAAACATTCGCACCATTCGCGATACCTTCAAGATCGCCGTGCTCCTCATCGAGCACGATATGAGCCTTGTTATGAATATCTGCGAGGGCATCGCCGTGCTCAGCTTCGGCCGCATCATCGCCAAGGGCTCCCCGGAGGATATCCAGTCCGATCCCAAGGTCATCGAGGCCTATCTCGGCCGTAAAAAGGAGGCGTAACCCATGAGTGAAATGCTGAAAGTCAGTGATCTCCATGTCTATTATGGCAGCATCCACGCCGTTAAGGGCGTTTCCTTTGAGGTTCACGAGGGCGAGGTCGTCACCCTCATCGGCGCCAACGGTGCCGGTAAATCCACCATTCTGAATACTGTTTCGGGGCTTCTGCATCCCCGTTCCGGCTCTATCCTCTTCCACGAAAAAAATCTGCACGGCGTCCCCGCCCACAAGCTGGTGGGCATGGGCCTGGCCCAGGTCCCGGAGGGCCGCCATGTCTTTTTGCAGATGACGGTGCAGGAAAACCTGGAGATGGGCGCTTTTTCCCAGCCCTCCTCCGGCATTGAGGCGGACCTGGAAAGCGTTTATCAGCGCTTCCCTCGCCTGCTGGAACGCCGTAAACAGATCGCCGGTACTCTTTCCGGCGGCGAGCAGCAGATGCTGGCCATGGGCCGCGCCCTGATGAGCCACCCCAAGCTGCTCATGCTGGATGAACCCTCCATGGGTCTTGCGCCCATCCTGGTGGAGCAAATCTTCGGAATCATCCGGGAGCTGCACGCTTCCGGCACCACCATTCTCCTGGTCGAACAGAACGCTCAGGCCGCCCTAGAGGTCGCCGACCGGGCCTATGTCCTGGAAACCGGCCGCATCGTTCTTTCCGGTACCGGCGCCGAGCTGATGGCCAGCGATCAGGTGCAAAAAGCCTACCTCGGCGGTTAATTTGCCATCCTTACTCCTTTTTTATATGAATCATTCCCGGCGGGTGTATCATGCAACACCTACCGGGAATGATTTTTTGTCTTGATTTTACTTGTTGCGGCAGGTCCCTGCCACGGTCCTTTTCCTTCTCCGCCAGTCCCTGCCGCATCCGGGATACGGCCCGCAGGGCCGGCGCCGTTCCGGCGCCGCAGGCGGCCTCCGGCCGCCGAATTCGTCCTGCGGACGAATTGCCCTGCGGGCCGTCTTCGGCTCTCCTCTTACCCCTGCATCCTACTTCTTTTCATATCTCAGCACCGCAAATTCCACCGGCGTCGTCAGCTCCGTTTTCGCCAGCAGCTTCTGCTGGTCCGCCGCCCCGGTCTTGTAGTAGTACGGCGTCATCATAAAGAGGTTTTCGATCTCCTGCCCCCGCACCGTCATCTCATACTGCAGCTCCCGGCAGTCTACCAGTCGGAAACCCTCCAGCTCATACGGCTTTACCTCGTTGCGATACGGCTTTTCGTAGATGGCCTCCTTCAGCCCGTACAGATGATTTTCCAATGGGATGATCATGATAAACTGCCCGTCCGGCTTCAGCACCCGCAGGAATTCCTCCCCACAGTACGGTGCAAAGACCGAAAGCAGCAGGTCCACGCTTTCTCCCGCCACCGGCAGATGAAAACAGCTTGCTACTGCGTATTCGGTCTCCCTATCCCGCTTGGCCGCCTCCTGCAGCGCCGCCTTGGAAATATCGATTCCCGCCACCTTCGGCCGGTATTCCCTCTCCCGCAGCGTTTTGGCCATCTCCGCGGTATAGTAGCCCTCACCGCAGCCCGCGTCCAGCACCGTCATCTCCTGCCTTGCCGCCGCCAGGCCCTGCTTTATCAGCTCCTGCCGCATCGGGTCATAGTATCCCCGCTCCAGGAAGGCGCTCCTCGCCTTCACCATCCGCTTGTCATCCCCGTGGTGCTTCCGGCCGGTCTGCTGGCTCAGCAGCAGGTTCACATACCCACTCCTCGCCACATCAAAGCTATGCCCCGCCGGGCACACCAGCCGGCGCTCTTCCCGGCACAGCGGCTTTTGGCAGCTTGGGCAGCAGAATATACTCATCGCTTTTTCTCCTCCTCTACTTCCTGCAGGGCCCCCATCTGCGGCGGAGCTGCGGGGCTCCGCCCCGCCCCCGCGCGCCCTGCGGGCGCGCGGGGCACCGGCCCCTGCGGGGCCGGCGGCTCCGCCGCCCCTCCTTCGCAGGCTTTTCTTCTTCCCCCAGTATAGCACGGGAGCCGCCCGCTTTCCAGCAGGCAGCTCCCTTTTCGTCCATATAAATATCACGAAAGAAAAATTTCCTTAGCGTGCAGCCTGGCCAGGCTCCGCAGAATGGTCATCTCGGCGTTCTGGCACTCCAGCACGCTGTGCTTCTGGCGCAGCTCTTCCTGCGCCTCCGCCAGCGCCCGGCGCTCGCGCTCCTCGTCGATCTCCTCGGGCCGCAGCACCTCTTCCACCATCACCGATACGGTATTCTCGCCCACCCGGGCAAAGCCCGCATCCACCACGGCGGATTGCCACTCGCCGTCCGGCGTTTGCAGCCGCATCGTCCCCGGCACAATGCCGATGACCGCAGCCTCATGGTGCGCCATAATGCCCATCGAACCATCCTGGATCGGCAGCTGGGCCTGCACCGCCTCCCCTTCGTAAAAGACGCGGGAAAACCCGATCACCTTCAGGGTAAAGGTCTCCATTTTGGCACCTCTCCTTTCCGGTCGTTACACGCCTTGCTTGGCCTTTTCTATGACATCCTCGATGGTGCCGACATTGAAGAACGCCCACTCGGGGTATTCGTCCATCTCACCGTCGATGATGGCCTTAAAGGAACGGATGGTATCCTTCACGGGGACATACTTGCCCGGTACGCCGGTAAAGTTTTCCGCCACATGGAAGGGCTGCGAAAGGAACTTCTGGATCTTTCTCGCCCGGTAAATGGTCACCTTATCCTCGTCGGAAAGCTCCTCCATACCCAGGATCGCTATGATATCCTGCAATTCCTTGTACTTCTGCAGGATCTTCTGCACGGCTCTCGCCGTTTCGTAGTGCTCCTGCCCCACAATGTCTGCCTCCAATATACGGGAGGTGGATTCCAGCGGGTCTACCGCCGGGTAAATACCCTGCTCCACGATCTTACGGGAAAGTACGGTAGTCGCATCCAGGTGGGCAAAGGTCGTCGCGGGGGCGGGGTCGGTCAGGTCATCGGCCGGTACATATACCGCCTGCACCGAGGTAATGGACCCGTCATGGGTGGAGGCGATGCGCTCCTGCAGCTCACCCAGCTCGGTGGCCAGGGTAGGCTGATAGCCCACGGCACTGGGCATCCGCCCCAGCAGGGCGGAAACCTCGCTGCCTGCCTGCACAAACCGGAAGATGTTATCAATGAACAGCAGCACATCCTGGTGCTCCACATCGCGGAAGTACTCCGCCATGGTCAGTCCGGTCAGGCCCACTCTCATTCTGGCCCCGGGCGGCTCGTTCATCTGGCCAAAGACCAGCGCGGTCTTTTTCAGCACCCCGCTTTCGCCCATCTCGGTCCACAGGTCGTTGCCTTCGCGGGAGCGCTCTCCCACGCCGGTAAAGATGGAATAGCCGCCATGCTCGGTGGCTACATTGGTGATCAGCTCCTGGATAAGCACTGTTTTGCCTACGCCCGCGCCGCCAAAAAGGCCGATTTTACCGCCCTTGGCGTAGGGGGCCAGCAGGTCAATGACCTTGATGCCGGTCTCCAGGATCTCCACCACGGGGCTCTGGTCGGCAAAGCCGGGCGGGTCGCGGTGGATGCACCACTTCTCCCCCTCCGGCAGCGGCTCGCCGCCATCAATAATCTCACCAGTCACATTAAAGAGCCGCCCCAGGGTACGGTCGCCCACCGGCACTTGGATGCCGCCGCCTTCAGCGGTCACTTCCATGTCGCGGCACAGCCCCTCACTGGGGGAAAGCATAATGCAGCGCACGATGTTGCCGCCCATATGCTGGGCCACCTCCATCACGCACTTCTGCTCGCCGTTCTGCACCGTCAGCGCATCCTTGATGAAGGGCAGTTGGCCCTCGGGGAACAAGACATCCACCACAGGCCCCTGCACCTCTGTAATAATCCCTTTCATCATGATGTTTTCTTCCTTTTCTGTGCTTTGGCGCCGCCCGCTACCTCTACGATCTGCTGGGTAATGGCGGCCTGCCGCACACTGTTATAGATGACGGAAAGCTCCCGCAGCATATCGGCAGCACTATCCGTCGCGGATTTCATTGCCAGCATTCTGGCGTTTTCTTCACTGCAAAAGGCCTCCACCAGCGCCCCGAACAGGTAACCCGTCACATAGTTGGGGGCAATGGAACCCAGCACCGCCCCAGCATTCGGTAGGTAGTTCACCTGCTGCGGCTTTTGGGGCTTGCCCTCTCCGGGCCGGAAAGCCTCCGCCGAAAGGGGCAGCAGCTTCTGCAGCCGGGGGGTGGCCTCCTCGCCGTGCTCCTCCATGCGGGTGTAGATGACATAGACCTCGCTGAGCTCCCCGCTCATGAATCTCTGGCACATCATGGCCGCTATTCTCCTGGTGCGCTCCACGCTGGGCTGCTGCGCCATTCCGATAAAACTCCGGTCCACCGCGTAGCCCAATTTCTGCAGCGCCAGGGCACCCAGCCGCCCCACCACGCATACGGCAGGGTCTGTTTCCTTCTGCAGCACGCCCTCGGCAAATTTCAAAATGTTGTGGTTATAGGCGCCGGCCAGTCCCTTATCGCCGCTGATGACCAGATACCCCTTTTTGCCGCCGAGGATTGGCTCCCCGGTGCCAAAATAGCGGTCCTCCAGCTCCGGCATGTCCCGCAGGATCTCCGCGATCAGCTCCTCCGACTGCTCAAAGTGCGGCAGCGCTTCGGTCAGGGCCCGGCGGGCCTTTTTCACCTTGGTGGAGGAGATGAGGTACATGGCGTTGGTAATCTTCATGGTATCCTGCACGCTTTTTATGCGGCTTTGGATATCTCTTGCGCTTGCCATACCATCACCTGCCCTTGTACTCTTCGGCCGCCGTCAGGATCGCCTGCCGCAGCGTATCGTCCAGCGCTTTGGTTTCCTCCAGCGCTGCAATGATCTCGCTGTGGTTCTCCCGCACATAGTCCAAAAGTCCCATCTGATATGCCTTTATCTCGGTCAGCGGCACCTCCAGGAAGCCCTTGGCCGTTGCCACCACCAGGGTGATGACCTGCTCCGCCATCGAAAGCGGACGGTACAGCGGCTGCTTCAGCACCTCCATCAGGCCCTTGCCGTAGGCCAGTTGCTCCTGGGTGGTGTCATCCAGGTCGCTGCTGAACTGTGTAAAGACCTCCATCTCACGGTACTGCGCCAGATCAATACGGATAGAACCGCTGGCCTTTTTCATGGCCTTGGTCTGGGCGGCGCCGCCCACGCGGGAAACCGAAAGGCCGACATTAACGGCCGGACGCTGGCCCGCGTTAAAGAGATTGGTCTCCAGATAGATCTGACCATCGGTGATGGAAATAACATTGGTGGGAATATAAGCCGATACATCGCCGGCCTGCGTTTCAATAATGGGCAGCGCGGTGATGGAGCCGCCGCCCAGTTCAGGGGTCAGGCGGCTGCTGCGCTCCAGCAGGCGGCTGTGCAGGTAGAATACATCGCCGGGGTAGGCCTCACGGCCGGGGCTGCGCTCCAGGATGAGCGACAGCGAACGGTAAGCCACCGCGTGCTTGGAAAGGTCATCGTAGATGATGAGGACATCCCGTCCCTGATACATAAAGTACTCCGCCATAGCGGTACCGGCATAGGGGGCAATGTACTGCAGGGAGGCCGGATCGCTGGCTGTGGCCGAAACCACGATGGAATACTCCATGGCCCCGTGGCTCTGCAGGGTGGAAACCACCTTGGCCACGGTAGATGCCTTCTGCCCGATGGCCACATAGATGCAGATAACACCCTTGCCCTTCTGGTTCAAGATGGTATCGGTGGCGATAGAGGTCTTACCGGTCTGCCGGTCGCCAATGATGAGCTCACGCTGTCCCCGGCCAATGGGGAACATGCTGTCGATGGCCAAAATACCGGTCTCCATCGGGACCGAGACGGATTTTCTGTCCTTAATGCCGGGGGCGGCGTTTTCGATGGGACGGTAGCCGGCCGGCACCGCCTCGCCCTTGCCGTCAATGGGGGTGCCCATGGCATCCACCACGCGGCCCAGGAAGGCCTCGCCCACCGGCACACCGGCACGCCGCTCGGTGCGCACCACCCGTCCGCCGGCCAAAAGGCCCTTTTCGCTGCCCAGCAGGATGATACCGGTCTCCTCGCGGCGGATATCCTGTACCATGCCCTTTACGCCGCTCTCAAACTGCACGATCTCGCCGTAGGCGGCATGCCGGATGCCGGAAACAGTGGCAACACCGTCGCCCACCCGCAGGATCTCGCCCACCTCGTGGTCCTTGCCGTCAAAGGCGGCCGCGTCTATTTCGGTGCGCAGCAGGTCAATGACCTCGCTGGAATCGGAAAGCATCTGGGGCGTCTGGGTCAGACGGTTTCTCATCTGGGTCAGGCGGCCGCGCATGCTCCAGTCGTATTCCTCGCTGCCCACCGTGATGCAGAAACCGCCCAGCAGGCTTTTATCCTCCACCAGCTCCAGCGGCAGCTCTTCGTTTTCGTACTTCTTCCGCAAAAATTCCCGGATCTGCGCCAGCTGCTCGGCAGTCGGGGGGGTCACATACCGCAGGATCGCTTTTTGACGGCTCGCGCGTTCGGCCCGGCGCTCCTCATAGGCATCCATCAGCTGGTCCAGCGCCTCTACGCCGTCCGTCTTCAGGGTACCCAGCAGCTCCTGCAGCTTGCCGTCACTGGATCTTGCCGCCATGTGCTTCACCTGCTTCCGCGATAAACTTATCGTACAGCATTCTATCCTGCTGCTCGGTGTTCCTGTCGCCTACCGCCTTGGCCGCGGCATCTATCACCAAAGTGGCGATCTCGCTCTTCATATCCCGCAGGGCGTTGGCACGCTCCACCGCCATGGTTTCTTCGGCACGGCGGCGCTTCTGCTCCAGCTCGGCATCGGTGGCAGCCAGCAGTTTTTCGCTCTGCTCTTTTGCCTCGGCCTTCGCGCGCGCTATGATCTCCTCACCCTCGCCATGGGCGGCGGCCAGCTTCCCTTCATATTCCGTCTTCATGCCGTCTGCCGCGTCCTGGGCGGTCTTGGCATCGGCAAATTTCTTCTCTATCAGCGCTTTCCGCTCCTCCAGAATCTGATTGACCCGTCCGAACAGAAACTTTTTGGCAAAGAAATAGAGAACCAGCAGGTTGATGACGGTAAATAAGAGATTGATATCTAATCTCAGCATCTTTTTCGCCTTCCTTTCTCTATTTCCGCTATTACAGTACCAGAATAAGAAGCGCAATTACAAAGCCGTAAATGGCGGTCGCCTCCGCCAGGGCGCAGCCCAGCAGCAGGAGCTTGGTGATCTTGCCGTCCGCCTCCGGCTGACGGGCTACCGCTTCGGTAGCTTTACCGGTAGCAATACCAATGCCGATGCCGGCACCGATGCCGGTAAGAACCGCGACAGCCGCGCCGATTGCCATAAGAGTACCCATAGTAATAATCTCCTTTGTTTATCTAAGTAATATATTTTCCCAGGATCAGTCCTCGACGGCTTCCTTAATGAACAAGCCCGTGAGGAACACAAACACATACGCTTGAATGAGTCCGTCAAAGAAATCGAAATAGAGACTGAACACCGCCGGCAGAATGATCGGCACCAGATGCTCCAGCAGCTTCATAACGACAAAAGCGCCCAGCACATTGCCGAACAGTCGCATGCACAACGAAAGGGGACGGATCGCCAGCTCCATAATATTGATGGGCGTTACGACTGCGATCGGCTTGGTAAAGCCCTTGAGCCAGCCCTTGACCCGGTTTTGGCGAATGCTTGCTATTTGCACCAAAACGATGGACATCAGCGCCACGGCGGCGGAAACATTCAGATCCTTGGTGGGGGGCTTCATGCCTGTCACGGCAAACACATTGGATATTCCCAGAAACACCAGCACCGTGGCAAGGTACGGCACATAGCGCTCGCCTTCATGACCCACGATTCCCCGCACGATATTCTGCAGTGATTCAACGACATATTCCACGCCCACCTGCAGCTTACCGGGGTTTTCCACCTTCATGTTTCTGGTCAGTACCAGGGTAAGGATCATAATGATCGCCATAATGACCCAGGAGATCACGGTGGATTCCGCCACTTCTATCCCGCCGAATATCGGGATCGTAAACGCGGTTGCCGCTTCCAGCTCCTCCATCAGGAATTCCGATAGATTACCCATTGAACCAACACCTCCTTGTTTTCACAATTTTCTCTGTCGGCGCCGGCTTCCTGTACCGGTCGGCCATTACAGTTTTGCAGCGGTAGAGGTCCTTTGCCATGCGGCGCGGGAGCACCTGCTATCACAGGAATTCAGTATAACACATATCGGCAAAAAAAAGTAGCCTAAAGTTCATAAAAGATTTTTCTTCTCTCAAAAAGTTGACGGTTGTCCCATATCAGCGGATAAAGCGGCGGGCATAGCCGCATTTCCGGCATAGCTCCTCCCTGGCTTGCCGCCCCGAAAAGCTCTCATAGATTGCCCTTGCCCGCGGTGAGGAAAGGATCTCCTCCAACGGCTGGGTAAAGAGATTTCCCAGGGCCAGGTCACCCTCGTGGTCCAGGCAGCAGGGCACCACCGTGCCATCACACAGCACCCCAAACTGGTCCCGCAGCCCATAGCAAAAGGCATCTCCCTCCCGCTCCCCGGCGGAAAGATCCGGCCATTCAAAGCGCTCGCCAAATTCCAGATAGGTTCGCTCTGCTATTTTATGACCCTCCCGTACCGGGGGCCACTCTCCGGGGAAAGCCCGGTGCAGCTCCTCCAGCATGGGGGCATTCAGGTCGTTCTGCCCAGGGAGAGAGCCATCCAGATTCCAAAGGCGCAGCCCTGTTAGTTTGCCCGCGGCGGCAGCCCTTTTGGCAAAGGAAATGCAACTCCCCAGGTAGGCGGAAAAGACCCGGCTGTCATTGGCCTCCAGGCTGTGCAGGGAAATACTGACCTTACGGACGGCAGGAGCGGCCAGCAGAGTCTCCCCCACCTGGGGCAGCAGGGTTCCGTTTGTAGTGATATTTACCAAAAAATTCAGTTCCCCGGCTATGGCCAAAAGTGCCGGCAGCTCGGGGTGCTGCAGCGGCTCGCCCATCAGGTGAAAGTAAAGATAATCCGTCCACGGGCGCAGCTTCGGCAGCAGGGTGGCGAACTCATCCGCCGTCATGAACCGCTTCTCCCGCCGGGTGCCGGGGCAGAACGTGCAGTGCAGATTGCAGACATTGGAGATTTCCAGATAGATTTTTCTCAGCCGCTTCATTCCGTCACTTCCTTTTCTAAAAGCATACCACAAAATGGGGATTCCCGCAATACGGCTAATTTTGCTTTACCGCTGGATTTCCCCCAAATTCGACATGGCCTTCATGGTAAACTGATGGCAAACGCGGCAGAAACCTGCCGTCATGGGGAGGAAATGGGGGATATGAAGGTCTCGTTCAAACGGGCGGCGGCTGGCTTGGCGGCGCTGGCTGCCGCGGCTTCGGGGGCGCTGCTGTTGAGCGCCCGGGCGGCGGAGGACGGCTATGTGCTGCACATCAACAAGGATGCTTACGTCTGCGCGTCCCCCTTCGTGGCGGACTATACGCTTACCGGGGAGGACGGGCAGACGGTTTTCTCCGGCGAGGATTTTGTGGAGGTCTACCATCTGACCGCCGATGGGGCGGGGGAGCAGGACGTGTCCATCGCTGCTTATTCCGTCAATATTGACGCGGAAGCTCCGGAAAAGGCAGGCTACCGGCGGGTGGGATTGGAGGACAGCGGCTGCTTTTCCGCCGAAACGGCGGGAAAGCTCCGGGCGGTTGTGCAGTGGTCGTACCCCCACAAGGATGTGTCCGCCATTCAGGCGGCAGCCAATCCATGGCTGCAAAGTCACGGGCTTCCTGAAATACGACATCTGCAAAGCGGTGAAGCAGTCCTCGCGGCGCAGCTTGCCATCTGGGAGCTGACGAATCAGGGAAAGTTCACCGTCAACGAATACCTCTCCGGCTGGGAGGACATGACCACGCCGGGATGGCGGAACTATCTGAGAAAGGTTACGAACGCCGACGTTTCCCGCGAGCCGCTGACGGAGGATTCGGCGGCGAATGTTGCGGGGCTGTACCGGTATCTGTGCAGCCTGAAACCTGCCGCGCCGGGGTGCGAAACGGTGTCGGACGCGACGCTGCAAGACCCGGTTTACACGGCGGTTAAGGAGCAGGACGGCAGCTATACCGTCACGGTAAGTGTGGACATTCAGACGACGGTTGGGTCGCTGGACGCGCTGACCCTCAGCGCCGACTGCGGCGGTCAGGTCAAGGAGCAGACCGTGACCGAGGCCGGAAGCTGCACGGTTTCCTTTTCCGGCCTTACGGACAGGCCGGAGGTGACGCTGGAGATCACCGGGACCCAGCACGGCGGCGACGTTTATCTGTTTGAGGGTGAAAGCCACAGGCTGCTGGGGTTCGACGACAGCATATTGCCGGTTCATGGAAAGCTGCTGGTGAAACCGGACTGCATTCTGAATATTACCGAATGCACGGAAACCAGCGGCCTGCCGCTTGCCAATATCCGCTTTGACCTGTACCGCGCAGCGACCCGGGAGCAGCTGGAAAACGGGGATTTTTCCCTCAGTTCCATATCTGACGAAGCGGCCATGAAGGATTATCGGACGCCCGGAAATCTTGTGACGATCCTGACCACGGACATTCACGGCCTTGCGTCCTATAATTTTACGGCGAACGATCAGCCGGAGGGCGTGTATCTGGTCGTCCAGCGCACGGAAAGCGAAGCGGCAGAGGTTTCCGCGCCCTTTTTCTTAGTTGTTCCCGGAGTCGGCGGCGATGGCGGGAACGCTTACACCCTGAATGTCAGGCCGACCGGCACATTGGAAACCACGCCGGTCGCCGAAGTGAATGTAGCCGAAATCGGCTGCACCAGCGGCAGCTTTGACGTGGGGCAGTTACATACATGGATTCTGCGGGCCAGCGTCCCGGCAGGCATCCGGGCGGCGCAAAAGTACACCATCACAGGCAATTTTGACGAGCATCTGGCGATGGAAGACTCAGCGCCGTCCGTCACCCTGCTGACCAGAGCAGGAGCGGAAATTGATCTCACCGAAAGCGACCACTATGTTATATCACACAGCGAAGGAAACGGGAAAATAAGCGTTTCTCTAACTCCTGCCGGCATGGCCTATGGGTCGGCCAATCAGGGGGAAGGGGAGTGTACACCGGAAATCCGGGTACGCTTTCAGGCATCGATCAGGGAAAACGCCGGACTTGACGCCCCCATCCCGTGCAGCGCGTCGGTCAGCTACCTGAATTCCGCGGGCGTATTCTATGAAGCGCAGTCCGGAGCCGGGGAAGTGCATACGGGCGGAATCCATCTTTTCGTCTCCGACGAAGCGGGACAGCCACTCAGCGGCGCGGCGTTCCGGCTGGTCAGAGCGGAGGACGAAAACACAGCCCTGAAGAATGGGACGGAGACAAACGCCGCGTTCGTAAATTTCCTCACAGGCAGCGGCGGGAAGCCGGTTTCCGAGGTAACGACCGGTGAGGATGGCAGGGCATTCCTCTGGGGCGTGGCATATGGCCGCTACTATCTGGTGCAGACGAAAGCGCCGGATGGGAAGGACAAGCTCAGCCAGCCCGCCGCCGTCACCGTCAGCGGTTGGCCCTTCCACTCCAGGCTCACCGTCACCTCCGCGCCCTCCTCCGTCTCCCGCCAGACCACGTCCGTCACGCTCAGGTCGGTCTCCTCCTCCAGCGCCTGGGCCACATACCGGG